>Ga0310811_10000143_pt1 | contig 105394 bp, 86 predicted proteins | sample YCmetagenome_FD_207642 | JGI IMG/M metagenome (GOLD analysis project Ga0310811, IMG submission 207642) | Soil microbial communities from experimental microcosm in Duke University, North Carolina, United States - YC | ecosystem: Engineered > Artificial ecosystem > Soil microcosm > Unclassified ... | reverse complement strand
CCTGGCCGGCGATCACATACGGATCGTCGAACGGGTGAACGAAGGTCAGGCCGCGTTCCTCCTGCAGCTTCACCGCATGCCCGTACGCATCGCTATAGGACTCGCCGAACTGCACGACTTCGACCGTCGCGCCGCCATGCGCACGCACGGCGTCGACCTTTACCTGCGGGGTGGTCACCGGCACCACGATGATCGCCTTCACGCCCATGCGGGCCGCCGACAGCGCGACGCCCTGCGCATGATTGCCCGCCGACGCGGTAATCACGCCGCGCTCGAGCGCGTCCGCCGGGATGTGCGCCATCTTGTTGTAGGCGCCGCGCACCTTGAAGGAGAACACCGGCTGGTTGTCCTCGCGCTTCAGATAAACCGGATTGGACAGGCGGGCCGACAGATTCGGCGCGCGTTCGAGTTCGGTCTCGCGGGCCACATCGTAGACGCGCGCGGTCAGGATTTTCTTCAGGTAGTCGTGGGAAGCCATGCGGGTGGCGCGGTGCGCTTTGTGAGACGGGAAAGGGTCAATGATAGCGCCAACGGTGGGCGCTCTGGCCGTCGCCGAACCCTCGGCGCGCGCCTGAGCGCCGTCGGCAAGCGGCCGCCCGACCGTTCGGTCGGAGAATTCGCTGTAGGCATCGATGGGCGCCGTTTCACCTAAAACCGCACAAAACCCCGCCGCAGCTCCGATTTCGGGCGTCAACGCGCGGCGGAATCATAAGGTAGAATTCCATTTTGGAATAAGGATCGGAAGATGCACTGGCAGCCTCGGATCGCCCATTTGATGCCCGTCCCGCGTGAGTCTTGCCCCGCGGCGGAGCGTCACGTCCGTCAGGCACGATCGTGTAGCTGTCTCTGAGCGCCGTGAAGCGACCGATGTGGGTAAGCCGTCGGTTGCGCTTCGCTCCCCTAGAAGATTTCCAGCATTGCGCCCCACGCGCACCGTCCGCCGACGCCTCACCCGTGAGCGCGCCCGGTTGACCCACCGAGTCGTCCGAACATGAACGCACCTCAAGTTTTCGATCCGCACGGGGCCGCCGCAGCGGTGGCCGCCGATCCCGAAGCGCGTCTGCGCGAAATTCCCTATAACTACACGTCGTTCTCCGACCGCGAAATCGTTATCCGCCTGCTAGGCGACGATGCCTGGGCGGCTCTGGCCGAACTGCGCGCTGAACGCCGCACCGGCCGCTCGGCACGCATGCTGTATGAAGTGCTCGGCGACATCTGGGTCGTGCGCCGCAATCCTTACCTGCAAGACGACCTGCTCGACAATCCGAAGCGCCGGGCGATGCTGATCGAGGCGCTGCACCACCGTCTGAGCGAGATCGAAAAGCGCCGTCGCGCCGATCTGGTCGCGCATGGCGATGAAGCAGGGATTGATCGGGCGGCTCGCGTTGAGACGCTGGTGGCGGCGGCACGCCGTGCCGTCGACGATTTCGAGAGCGAATTCCAGAAAACCTTCGATCTGCGTCGTCGCGCGAACAAGGTGCTGGGTAAGGTTACGGAAAAAGACAACATCAAGTTCGACGGCCTGTCCCGTGTCTCGCACGTGACCGACGCAACCGACTGGCGTGTGGAATACCCGTTTGTCGTACTGACTCCGGATACCGAGGCCGAAATAGCCGGCATGATCAAGGCGTGTTTCGAATTGGGGTTGACCGTGATTCCGCGTGGCGGCGGCACGGGTTACACGGGCGGCGCGGTGCCGCTCACGCCGTTTTCCGCTGTCATCAATACGGAAAAGCTCGAACAGCTTGGCGCGGTCGAGCTGACCGAACTGCCGGGCGTCGACCGCAAGGTGCCGACGATTTTCTCCGGCGCCGGTGTCGTGACGCGCCGCGTGACCGAAGCCGCGGAACAGGCCGGCTATGTGTTCGCGGTGGATCCGACCTCGCTGGATGCGTCCTGCGTCGGCGGCAACGTCGCGATGAACGCAGGCGGCAAGAAAGCGGTGCTGTGGGGCACGGCGCTCGACAACCTCGCCTGGTGGCGCATGGTCGACCCGGAAGGGAACTGGCTGGAAGTCACGCGTCTGGATCACAACCTCGGCAAGATTCACGACATCGAAGTCGCGCGCTTCGAGCTGAAGTGGTTTGACGGCAGCCACGCGCCGGGAGAAAAGCTGCTGCGCACGCAAGCGCTCGACATCAAGGGCCGCGTGTTCCGCAAGGAAGGCCTCGGCAAGGACGTGACCGACAAATTCCTGGCGGGTCTGCCGGGCGTGCAGAAAGAAGGCTGCGACGGCCTGATCACGTCGGCGCGCTGGGTGCTGCACAAGATGCCGGCGCATACGCGCACGGTCTGCCTCGAATTCTTCGGTCAGGCCCGCGAAGCGATTCCGAGCATTGTCGAGATCAAGGATTATCTGTTCGAAACGTCGAAGCAGGGCGGCGCGATTCTCGCCGGCCTCGAGCATCTGGACGAGCGCTATCTGCGCGCGGTCGGCTACGCGACCAAGAGCAAGCGCAACGCGTTTCCGAAGATGGTGCTGATCGGCGACATCGTCGGCGACGACGCGGACGCGGTCGCACAAGCCACCTCGGAAGTCGTGCGCATGGCCAACGGCAAGAGCGGCGAAGGTTTCGTCGCCGTCAACGCCGAAGCGCGCAAGCGCTTCTGGCTCGACCGCAGCCGGACCGCGGCGATTGCCAAGCACACCAACGCGTTCAAGATCAACGAAGACGTGGTGATCCCGCTCGACCGGATGGGCGAGTACACCGACGGCATCGAGCGCATCAATATCGAGCTGTCGATCAAGAACAAGCTGCAACTGGTTGACGCGTTGGAAACGTTCTTCAAGGGCGGCAAGCTGCCGCTCGGCAAGAGCGACGACGCCAACGAGATTCCGAGCGCGGAGCTGCTCGAAGATCGCGTGCAGCAGGCGCTCGATCTGCTGAAGAAGGTGCGCACGCGCTGGGAATTCCTGCGCGACAAGCTCGACCTGTCTTTGCGCGAGGCGCAGCACTATCTGGTCGGCCTCGGCTACGAAGGGCTGGCGGAGAAGTTTGCCGACCGCGCGGACGCGCAGCCGGATGCGACTGTCTTCCACATCACCCAGGACCGCACGATTCGCGTGTCGTGGAAGCAGGAAATCCGCGCCGAGTTGCGCCAGATCTTCAATGGCGGCGAATTCAAGCCGATTCTCGAAGAAGCCCAGGCGATCCACAAGACGGTGCTGCGTGGCCGCGTGTTCGTCGCGCTGCACATGCATGCGGGCGACGGCAACGTCCACACGAACCTGCCGGTCAACTCCGACAACTACGAGATGCTGCAGGACGCCCACACGGCGGTCGCGCGCATCATGAAGCTGGCGCGTTCGCTCGACGGCGTGATTTCCGGCGAGCACGGCATCGGCATTACCAAGCTCGAATTCCTGACCGAAGAAGAAATCGGCGAATTCCGTGCCTACAAGCAGCGCGTCGATCCGCACGGCCGCTTCAACGCGGGCAAGCTGCTCGAAGGCGCTGACCTGCGCAACGCCTACACGCCGAGCTTCGGCCTGATGGGCTATGAATCGCTGATCATGCAGCAGTCCGACATCGGCGCGATTTCCGAGTCGATCAAGGACTGTTTGCGTTGCGGCAAGTGCAAGCCGGTGTGCGCGACCCACGTGCCGCGTGCGAACCTGCTGTACAGCCCGCGCAACAAGATTCTCGCCACTTCCTTGCTGGTCGAGGCGTTCCTGTACGAAGAGCAGACCCGCCGCGGCGTGTCGATCAAACACTGGGACGAGTTCAACGACGTCGCCGATCACTGCACCGTCTGTCACAAGTGCGTGACGCCGTGCCCGGTGAAGATCGATTTCGGCGACGTGACGATGAACATGCGCAACCTGCTGCGCAAGATGGGCAAGAAGAAATTCAATCCGGGCAACGCGGCCGGCATGTTCTTCCTGAACGCCACCAACCCGCAGACCATCAACCTCGCGCGCACGGCGATGATGGGGATCGGCTACAAGGCGCAGCGTCTCGGCAACGATGTGCTCAAGAAGTTCGCGAAGAAGCAGGCAGCGCACCCGCCGGCTACCGTCGGCAAGCCGCCGGTCACGCAACAGGTGATCCACTTCATGAACAAGAAGATGCCGGGCAACCTGCCGAAGAAAACCGCCCGCGCGTTGTTGGATATCGAGGACAACAAGATCGTCCCGATCATCCGCAACCCGAAGACGACCACGGCCGATACGGAAGCGGTGTTCTACTTCCCGGGCTGCGGCTCGGAGCGGCTGTTCTCGCAAGTCGGTCTGGCCACGCAAGCCATGCTGTGGGAAGCGGGCGTGCAAACCGTGCTGCCGCCGGGCTACCTGTGCTGCGGTTATCCGCAGCGCGGCTCGGGCCAGTTCGACAAGGCCGAACAGATCGTCACGGATAACCGTGTGCTGTTCCACCGCGTCGCCAATACGCTGAACTACCTCGACATCAAGACGGTGGTGGTGTCGTGCGGCACGTGTTACGACCAGTTGGCCGGCTACGAATTCGAGAAGATCTTCCCGGGCTGCCGGATCATCGATATCCACGAGTTTCTGCTGGAGAAGGGCATCAAGCTCGAGGGCGTAAACGGCGTGCGCTACATGTATCACGACCCGTGCCACTCGCCGATCAAGACGATGGACCCGGTCAAGCTCGTTAATTCGTTGATGGGTTCGGAGAAGGACGGCTACAAGATCGAGAAGAACGATCGCTGCTGTGGCGAATCCGGCACACTCGCAGTGACGCGCCCGGACATTTCGACGCAAGTCCGCTTCCGCAAGGAAGAGGAAATGCGTAAGGGCGCGGCGAAATTGCGCGGTATTCCGTTGGTCGCCGAAGCCGGCGCGAACGGGATCAATGCGGCGAATGCGTCGGCCGGCGCCGCGGGTGCGCCGGAGGGCTCGGTGCTCAAGGCCGGTAGCGGCCCGCAACCGAACGGCGCCACCGACGTCAAGATCCTGACGAGCTGCCCGTCGTGCCTGCAAGGGCTGTCGCGCTACAACGAAGACGCCGGCACCGAGGCGGACTACATCGTCGTCGAGATGGCACGTCACGTGCTCGGTGAAGACTGGATGTCGGACTATGTCCAGCGGGCGAACAATGGCGGAATCGAGCGCGTGCTGGTTTAATGGCACGACTGACGATTTTTGCCTGAGGACGACGATGGAATGCGTTTTTTGCCGTGAAGATGGCGGTGACGTGCTGTGGCAGGACGACACGCTGCGTGTCGTCCTCGCCGACGAACACGATTACCCGGGCTTTTGCCGGGTGATCTGGAATACACACGTCGCCGAATTTTCCGATCTCGCCGCAACCGACCGGGATCGCGTCATGCAGGCCGTGTATGCGGTCGAGCGGGCAATGCGGCGCATTCTTCAGCCTGTGAAGGTCAACCTGGCGAGCCTTGGCAACCAGGTGCCGCACGTGCATTGGCACGTGATTCCGCGTTTTTCGAACGACGCTCACTTCCCCCTGCCGATCTGGGCGCCGCGCCAACGTACGGTGTCCGAAGCCATGCTGTCGTCGCGCCGCGCGCAAGCTACCCTGCTGCGCGAAGCGGTGCGGCAGGAAATCGAACAGGTTTTTGGCTGAACGTCCCTGAGTCTGGCGTTGCGCGCCAGATGTGCCGAGGGGTTCGGAAACTCGGGACGGCCTGGCGTTTTCTATATGAGGTCAACATGAGTGGACTGACTCCCAATACTCCCGTGCCGACCGGCGTGGTCGTGCATTCCAGATCGCGCGTGCTCGAACTGCAATACGCAAATGGCGAAACCTATCGCCTGCCGTTCGAGTTACTGCGCGTGTATTCGCCATCGGCGGAAGTGATGGGCCACGGGCCCGGCCAGGAGACGCTGCAAACCGGCAAGCGCGAGGTCACGATCAAGATGATCGAAGGCGTCGGCAACTATGCGATACAGCCGACTTTCTCCGATGGGCACTCCACCGGCATCTATTCGTGGGACCTGCTGCACGACATGGCCGTCCGTCAGGATGAACTCTGGCGCGAATATCTCGCCAAACTGGCAGCGGCCGGCGTTGACCGTGATACGCCAATGACCCCAGCCGGTGCTGCGCACGGGCACTGTCACTGATACGATTCGCCCTGATCGCCGCACTGATGCGGCGCAACATATTTCAGAATACGCGAAAGGACGAGCGCGATGAGCAAAACCCACTTCGGCTTTCAATCGGTCGACGAACAGGAAAAAGCGCAGAAGGTGGCGGGCGTGTTCCACTCGGTCGCCTCCAACTACGACTTGATGAACGACCTGATGTCGGGCGGGTTGCACCGGGCGTGGAAGATGTTCACGATCGCCCAGGCCAACGTCCGGCCGGGCTTCAAGGTGCTCGATATCGCGGGCGGCACGGGCGATCTGTCGAAGGCGTTCGCAAAACAGGCGGGCGAAACCGGCGAAGTCTGGCACACCGACATCAACGAATCGATGCTGCGCGTGGGCCGCGACCGCTTGCTGGACAAGGGTGTGATTACGCCGGCACTGCTTTGCGACGCCGAAAAAATCCCCTTTCCCGACAATTACTTCGATGTGGTGACGGTGGCCTTCGGCTTGCGTAACATGACTCACAAGGACGTGGCGTTAGCCGAGATGCGCCGCGTGTTGAAACCGGCAGGCCGTCTGCTGGTGCTGGAGTTCTCGAAAGTGTGGGATCCGCTTAAAAAGGTCTACGACGTCTATTCGTTCAAGGTGTTGCCGTGGCTCGGCGAGCGCTTTGCGAAGGACGCCGAGAGCTACCGCTACCTGGCGGAATCGATCCGGATGCATCCGGACCAGGAAACTTTAAAAACAATGATGGAACAAGCGGGCCTGGACGGCGTCAAATATTACAATTTGTCAGCTGGCGTGGTAGCTTTACATGTGGGGACCAAATACTAGGGTCCCTAACCCATCGATTTTTAAAGGAAAGTACGAAAATGTCCGATTCAGGTGTGTTATCTCCCCGTAAGGTTAAGCGGTCGTTGGTGAGAAGAATCGGACTGATCGCGATGGTCGGTCTGATCATGGCCGGCTCTCTCGCCTCGCTCGATGCGGAAGCTCGCCGCATGGGCGGTGGCCGTAGTATTGGCCGTCAGTCGAACACGGTTCAGCAGCAGTCGACCCCATCGCAACCTTCCCAAAGCAATCAGGCGATGCAGCAGCGCGCGCAGCCGGCGCCGGCTCCTGCGCCGACACCTGCCGCGGCGCCCAACCGCTCGCGCTGGCTCGGGCCGATCGCCGGTCTTGCGGCTGGTCTCGGTATCGCGGCGCTGTTGTCGCACTTCGGTCTCGGCGGCGCATTCGCCGGCGCCATGGCCAACATTATTGTGATCGCGGTGCTCGCGATGATCGGCATCTGGCTGGTCCGCCGCTTCATGGGCCGCAAACGCGACACGGCTCAACCGGCCTACGCCGGCGGCTCGCCGTCGTTGAATGCGGGTGGTACCGGCTATACGCAGGAACCGCGTTATACCGCTCCGCCCACGGGCTCCTACCTCGAACCGCAAGGCAATCCGCTGAGCACGCCGTCCATCAACACCGCCCCGGTAGTACCGGCAGGCTTTGATTCGGAAGCGTTCCTGCGCAACGCCAAGGTGTACTTTGTACGTCTGCAAGCCGCGTGGGACGTCGGCAACACGGAAGACATCCGCGAATTCACCACCCCGGAAATGTTCGCCGAGGTCAAGGTCGATCTGTCGTCGCGCGGCGCCGAGTCCAATCAGACGGACGTGGTGCAACTGAATGCGGAATTGCTGGGCGTTGAAGAACGTGCGACCGAGTACTTCGCCAGCGTGCGCTTCTCCGGCCTGATCCGTGAATCGGCGGGCGCGGCGGCCGAGCCGTTCGTCGAAGTGTGGAACCTGACGAAGTCGAACCGCCCCGGTGAGGGCTGGCTGCTGGCCGGTATTCAGCAAGTGGTGCAGCACTGAAGTTGCCGCGAAACAGAGCCGGGGCAGCGCCGCGAGCCCTGACTTCGCTCACAGCATTGGCCGTTCGGCATAGCAGGCCGCGAAGCGAACGGACGTTACAATAGGAACCCGCGCGGGCACCTCGCCCGCGCGGGTTTTTTCTTGCCACTCTCAATGACCCTCGCCGCCAAGCCCTTCGCTGCTGCCGTCAATCACCTGCTCGCCCGCGAATCGTGGGCTCGAGAGCGCCTCGCCCCGTACGCGGGCAAGACCGCCAGACTGTCCTGTCCGCCGGTTACGCTGATGCTGCTGGTGCAACCGGACGGCTATCTGGGCGCGATCGGCGAAACCGATACGCAACAGTTCGACGTCACCATCTCGGTGCCGCCTGATGCGCTGCCGGCCTTCATGCAAGGCGGCCAGGCGGCGGTGATGAAGCACGTGAAGATCGAGGGCGACGCTGAATTCGCGACTGTGATCGCCAGGCTCGCCGAGCATCTGCGCTGGGAGCCGGAAGAGGATCTGGCGAAACTGATTGGCGACGGTCCCGCATGGCGGGTCGCGTCGGTCGTGCGTACGGTTGGCGAACACGCGCGGCGTACCGGGCGCAATCTGCTCGACACCGCCGCCGAATATCTTCTCGACGAAAATCCGCAACTGGTACGGCGCGTCGCACTGGAAGAATTCAACGTCGAACTGGCCCGCGCCCGCGATGCTTTGGCGCGAGTGGAAAAGCGCATCGAGCGTCTCGAACAGAAGGTCGAAGCCCACGGCGCCAATGCGCCGGGCGGCGCCGCCACGTCGCGCGGCACGCGCTAGTCACTGGGCATAACTATGCGTTTTCTGCGTTTCCTCAAGATTTTCTTCACGGTCATCCGATTCGGTCTCGATGAGATGATGCTTAGCCGCGTCAACGACCGGCGTGTGCGTCTATTGCTGCGTATCACCACCATCGGCCGCAAGTTCGACGCGCCGCCGGGCGTGCGTTTGCGGCTCGCGCTCGAAAGCCTCGGGCCAATCTTCGTCAAGTTCGGCCAGGTGCTGTCCACGCGGCGCGATCTGCTGCCGGTCGATATCGCTAATGAACTGGCCAAGCTGCAGGATCAGGTCCCGCCGTTCGATTCGGCGGTGGCGATCGGACTGGTCGAGAAGTCGCTCGGCGCGCCGGTCGACGTGCTATTCGACGATTTCGAGCGGGTGCCGGTGGCGAGCGCGTCGATCGCGCAGGTTCACTTCGCGAAGGTGAAAGCGGGGCAGCACGCCGGCAAGGCGGTCGCCGTGAAGGTGCTGCGGCCGAACATGCTACCGGTGATCGACTCCGATCTGGCCTTGCTGCGCGACATCGCGGTGTGGGCTGAGCGTCTGTGGGCCGACGGCAAGCGCCTCAAGCCGCGCGAGGTGGTGGCCGAATTCGACAAGTACCTGCACGACGAACTCGATCTGATGCGCGAAGCTGCGAACGGCAGCCAGTTGCGCCGCAACTTTGCCGGCCTCGATCTGCTGCTGGTCCCGGAGATGTACTGGGAATATTGCACGCCCACGGTGCTGGTAATGGAACGCATGGTCGGCGTGCCGATCAGCCAGGTGGAGACGCTGCGCGCCGCGGGTGTCGATATTCCGAAACTGGCGCGCGAAGGCGTCGAAATTTTCTTCACCCAGGTGTTCCGCGACGGCTTCTTCCACGCCGACATGCATCCGGGCAACATTCAGGTGAGCCTCGATCCGGCGCACTTCGGCCGCTATATTGCGCTCGACTTCGGCATCATCGGCGCGCTGTCGGACTTCGATAAAAACTATCTCGCGCAGAATTTCCTCGCCTTCTTCAAGCGAGACTACCACCGCGTGGCCACGTTGCATCTGGAGTCCGGCTGGGTGCCGCCTACTACTCGGGTCGAAGAGCTGGAAAGTGCGATTCGCGCGGTTTGCGAGCCCTATTTCGATCGCGCGTTGAAGGATATTTCGCTCGGCCAGGTGTTGATGCGCCTGTTCTCGACCTCGCGCCGCTTCAATGTGGAAATCCAGCCGCAACTGGTGCTGCTGCAAAAAACCATGCTGAACGTGGAAGGGCTCGGCCGCTCGCTTGATCCTGAACTGGACTTGTGGAAGACGGCCAAGCCCTATCTCGAACGCTGGATGAACGAGCAGATCGGTCTGCGCGGCTGGTACGAGCGGCTGAAGATCGAGGCGCCGCAGTGGAGCAAGACGCTGCCGCAGTTGCCGCGCCTGATTCATCACGCGCTGGCCGAGCGTCACGACAACACGCGGGGCGCCAACGACGAGATGATTCGCCAGATACTGCTGGAGCAGAAGCGCACCAACCGGTTGCTGCAAGGGCTGCTGCTGTTCGGCGTGGCGGTCGGCGTCGGCGCAGTGGCGGCGCGGGTGTTTCTGGCCTTCGCCTACGGCGCGTAATTCCGATCCAGAACCTGACGAGGCCTCCCATGAGCGATCCCACCCAGCCCTCCGCACCCGATTTCGCGAGCCGCGATCCCAACTCGCCCGAGTTCTGGGACGAACGCTTCGAGCGCCAGTTCATGCCGTGGGATCAGGCCGGCGTGCCGCCGGCGTTCCAGTCATTCGCTAGCCGGCATAGGGGCGCCGCCGTGCTGATTCCCGGCTGTGGCAGTGCGTACGAGGCGCTCTGGCTGGCCGAGCGCGGCAATCCGGTCCGAGCGATCGATTTCTCGCCTGCCGCCGTGGCTGCGGCGCGCGAGCAAATGGGCGCGCAGCATGCGCAATTGGTCGAGCAGGCCGACTTTTTCACGTACAAGCCGCCGTTCACGCCGGCATGGATCTATGAGCGCGCCTTCCTTTGCGCGTTGCCGTTGGCGCGCCGAGCAGACTACGCGCAACGGATGGCGGAATTGTTGCCGGGGGGCGCGTTGCTGGCAGGTTTCTATTTCATGGGTGCGACGCCGAAAGGGCCGCCGTTCGGCATCGAACGTGCCGAGCTCGATGCGTTGCTCACGCCGCATTTCGATTTGATCGAAGATGAGGCCGTGAGCGACTCGATTGCCGTGTTTGCCGGCCGCGAGCGCTGGATGACCTGGCGCCGCCGTGGCTGAATGCGGCGGCGCTGTGTTAGAGGCGCACTTGATTCGATGGCGGCCACCCCCATTTAGGACGGCGGCGGCTGCGTCCGGTGTTCGTCCCTGAAATTCATGGGGGACTAGCCATATGCGGCTATAATTCAAGGCTTTGCAAGCGTTTACAAGATTTCAGTAGGGAAAAGTTCATGCCGATCTACGCTTATCGTTGTGAGTCATGCGGCTTCGGGAAGGACGTGCTTCAGAAGATGAGCGACCCCCAGTTGACGCAGTGCCCCGAGTGCGGAAAGGACACGTTCCGCAAGCAGGTGACCGCAGCCGGTTTCCAGTTGAAGGGCTCCGGCTGGTATGTAACCGATTTCCGCGGTGGTAACGGCGGCGCGAGCGCGCCGGCCAAGCCCGACGCGAATGGTGGCTCGAATGCGAATTCGGGCGAAAACGCCGCAGCCGGCAATGACGGCGCCGCGAAATCCGACACGGCTTCGGCCAACGGCACGGCCGCCGCCGCTTCATCGGGCGCAGCCGCAACGCCTGCCGCACCTGCTGCCGCATCCGCCGCATCGACGAGTTCGAGCGGTTCCGGCAGCGCCTAGTAGGTCTGCCGCCCTCGCGGGCGGCGCACACGCCGCGCGCCGGATACCGGCTTGCGCGGCTTTCTGGCGGTACACATGACGACGAAAAAAACGACGCTCAAATCGGTGTTCCTGACTGGCCTGCTGGTGCTGGTGCCTCTGGCTATCACACTGTGGGTGCTCGGCCTGATCATCGGCACGATGGACCAGACGCTGCTGTTGCTGCCGAGCGCATGGCAACCGGAGCGCCTGTTCGGCTTCCGTTTGCCGGGTCTCGGCGCGGTGCTGACGCTGGCATTCATCTTTGTCGTCGGCCTGTTGACCCAAAACTTCATCGGCCAGAAGCTTGTGAAGTGGTGGGAAGTCGTGGTCGCACACATTCCGGTGGTCGGCCCGATCTACACCAGCGTGAAGCAGGTGTCGGACACTTTGTTGTCGAGCAGCGGCAATGCGTTTCGCAAGGCGCTCCTGATCGAGTATCCGCGCCGCGGCTCCTATACGATCGCGTTTCTGACCGGTATTCCGGGCGGCGACGTGCTCAACCACCTGAAAGAAGATCACGTCAGCGTGTATGTGCCGACTACGCCGAACCCAACGTCCGGCTTCTTCCTGATGGTGCCCAGAAGCGAAGTGATCGAACTCGACATGACAGTCGACGCCGCGCTCAAGTACATCGTCTCGATGGGCGTGGTGGCGCCGTCCGCGCCACCGGCGCCGGTGCGCCGCACGACAGTCGAGCCTCCGCTGTAATGCCGGTGCGCAGCGCTTCAAACCGTGTTTGATTGCTGCGCGCCCGTTCAACTAATGCAAAACGAAAGACAAACATCATGTCGATGAGATCTGAATACTGCGGTCTGGTGACCGAAGAACTGCTGGGCCAATCTGTCTCGCTGTGCGGCTGGGTAAGCCGCCGCCGCGACCATGGCGGCGTCATCTTCATCGACCTGCGCGACCGCGAAGGCCTGGTCCAGGTCGTCTGCGATCCGGATCGCGCGGAAATGTTCAAGACGGCCGAAGGCGTGCGCAACGAGTTCTGCCTGCAGATCAAGGGCGTGGTTCGTGCTCGTCCGGAAGGCACCACGAACGCTTCACTCAAGAGCGGCAAGATCGAAGTGCTGTGCCACGAACTGATCGTGCTGAACCCGTCGATCACGCCGCCGTTCCAGCTCGACGACGACAACCTGTCGGAAACCACGCGCCTCACGCACCGTGTGCTCGACCTGCGCCGTCCGCAGATGCAGCACAACCTGCGTCTGCGTTACCGCGTCGCGATCGAAGTGCGCAAATACCTCGACTCGCTGGGTTTTATCGACATCGAAACGCCGATGCTCACCAAGAGCACGCCGGAAGGCGCGCGCGACTACCTCGTGCCGTCGCGCACCAACCCGGGCCAGTTCTTCGCGCTGCCGCAGTCGCCGCAACTGTTCAAGCAGCTGCTGATGGTGGCGAACTTCGATCGCTACTACCAGATCGTCAAGTGCTTCCGCGACGAAGACCTGCGTGCCGACCGCCAGCCGGAATTCACGCAGATCGACTGTGAAACCTCGTTCCTGTCGGAACAGGAAATTCGCGATCTGTTCGAAGCGATGATTCGTCACGTTTTCAAGGAAACGATCGGCGTCGAACTGGACGAGAAATTCCCGGTCATGGAGTACTCGGAAGCCATGCGCCGTTTCGGTTCGGACAAGCCGGACCTGCGCGTGAAGCTCGAATTCACCGACTTGACGGATGCGGTCAAAGACGTCGACTTCAAGGTGTTCAGCACGCCGGCCAACACGAAAGACGGCCGCGTCGCGGCGATTCGCGTGCCGAAGGGCGGCGAACTCTCGCGTGGCGACATCGACAGCTACACCGAATTCGTGCGCATCTACGGTGCGAAGGGCCTCGCGTGGATCAAGGTCAACGAAGTGGCAAAGGGCCGTGACGGTCTGCAAAGCCCGATCGTCAAGAACCTGCACGACGAAGCGGTCAAGGCGATCATCGAGCGCACCGGCGCGCAAGACGGCGACATCATCTTCTTCGCGGCGGATCGCGCGAAAGTGGTGAACGACAGCCTGGGCGCACTGCGTCTGAAGATCGGTCATTCGGAATTCGGCAAGGCCAACGGTCTGGTCGAATCCGGCTGGAAGCCGCTGTGGGTGATCGACTTCCCGATGTTTGAGTACGACGAGGAAGACAACCGTTACGTCGCCGCGCATCACCCGTTCACGAGCCCGAAAGACGAGCACCTCGAGTATCTGGAAACGGATCCGGCGCGCTGTCTCGCCAAGGCTTACGACATGGTGTTGAACGGCTGGGAAATCGGCGGCGGTTCGGTGCGTATCCACCGTGAAGAAGTGCAGAGCAAGGTGTTCCGCGCGCTGAAGATCGGTGCGGAAGAAGCGCAAGCCAAGTTCGGCTTCCTGCTCGACGCGCTGCAATACGGCGCGCCGCCGCACGGCGGTATCGCGTTCGGTCTGGACCGCATCATCACGATGATGGCCGGCGCCGATTCGATTCGCGACGTGATCGCGTTCCCGAAGACGCAACGCGCGCAGTGTCTGCTCACGCAGGCGCCGAGCGAAGTGGACGAGCGCCAGCTGCGCGAGTTGCACATCCGTCTGCGTCAGCCGGAACCGAAGGTCTAAGCCGAAGCAAACCGAAGCGGCCTGAATATGGCCGCATGAGGTATACGGAGATGCAGACGAAAAAGGCGCGTGATGCGCCTTTTTCGTTTTTTGCGTTACAGTCGAAGCAACCGGGCCCGACCGATCACCGGACCGCCAGCCGAACCGACCACCGACATGTACCGCGCCAGTTTTGCGCCCAGTTTTTACGCCATGCCGAAACCGCCGAAGATCCCGCAATCCGTACTCGTTGTCATCCATACGCCTGCGCTCGACGTGCTGTTGATCCGGCGCGCCGATCACGCGGATTTCTGGCAATCGGTGACCGGTTCAAAAGACCAGATCGACGAACCCCTCGGGGAGACCGCTGCCCGCGAAGTGGCCGAGGAAACCGGCATCGTGGTCGGCAGCAAGCTGGTGCCGCCGAGCGCGCTGTTCGACTGGCAGTACTCGATCGAATACGAGATTTACCCGCAGTTCCGGCATCGCTACGCCGAAGGCGTGATCCATAACACCGAGCATTGGTTCAGCCTGGAGGTGCCGGAGCAACTGGAGGTAACGCTCGCCCCTCGCGAGCACACGGCGTTTCTGTGGCTGCCTTATGAAGAGGCGGCCTCGCGCTGCTTCTCATCGTCGAATGCCGACGCGATCCTGCAATTGCCGAAGCGGCTTGCGGGGCGCCTGAATGGCCAGCTCGAGGAGCGTGCCCGGTGAGCGTCGGCGGCGCGCGCCGTTTTGCCCGCCTTCGGCAATCGCTGCTCGGCCGCCGCTACTGGCAGCGCTACCGCTTCACCAGCGGTAACGAAGTCAAGCTGCTACGTTCCGGTGACGAGTTTTTCACCGCGTTGATCGAGCGTATCGATGCGGCGCAGCGCGACGTGGTTCTGGAAACCTATATCTTCTGTGACGACAGCGCGGGTGAGGCCGTCAGCGCGGCTTTGCTGCGTGCGGCCTCGCGCGGCGTGAAGGTGCGGGTGATTACCGACGGCATCGGCACCGCGCGCTTGCCGATGTTCAACCAATGGCCGCTCGCCGGCATCGACCACCGCATCTATAACCCGCATCTGTTCGGCCGCTTCGGCTTCTCGCGCACGCATCGCAAGATCGCGGTGGTGGATGATCAGTTCGGCTACTGCGGCGGCATCAATATCGTCGACGATTACGAGAACAACGGCGAGAGGCTGCCTTACCGGCGCTGGGATTTCGCGGTGGAACTGCAAGGGCCCGTGGTCGCCGATATCCGCGAGGCGTTCGAGGTGCAATGGCGGCGGATTCGCCTCGGGCATCGGCCTCTGGAATCCCTGCAGCCCGATCTCGGGCCGAAGACCGTGGCGACGCTCGGCACACTGCGTCGCCGGCGCCGCAATCGCAACGAGGCGCTCTGGGCCGGCGGTCAACCTTGTGTGGCCTTCGTCGCGCGCGACAACCTGATCAACCGCCGCGCCATCGAAAAGGCGTATCTGACTGCGATCGGCCAGGCCCGCAGTGAAGTGCTGCTCGCCAACCCGTACTTCATGCCGGGCCGCAAGCTGCGGCGTGCGCTGGTGTTCGCGGCGCGGCGCGGCGTCGATGTAAAGCTCATCATCGGGCGCAAGGAGTTCAAGGCGCTCGATTACGCCGTGCCGTTCCTGTACCGCGCGCTGCTCAAGGCCGGCGTGCAGATCGCCGAGTACGAGAAAACCATGCTGCACGGCAAGGTCGCGGTAGTGGATTCGAACTGGGGGACGGTCGGTTCGTCGAACCTCGACGCGTTGAGCCTGATGCTCAACAACGAAGCCAACGTGGTGCTGGTGAACGATCCGGCAATCGACAAGCTACGCGAAGCGATCCTCGCTGCGTTCAAGGAGTCACGCCGGATCGACGAGGCGCACTACGAGGCCCGTCCGGCCGGTGAGCGGCTGCTCAACTGGCTGGCCTACACGGCTTATCGGGCGGCGATGAAGCTGTTGACGGTGGGTGGTTACGATTAGTCATTCCAGGCGTTTGCTTAGGCTATTGCGCGAAAAGCTTCACTCGCCGGCCGATTCTCCAGTCCCCTGACCCGATGACGCTCCCTCACTCGAATCTTTGACCCCGCTGCAGACTCCCGGCTGCTGGCGCTGGATGAACGGGACAAAGAGTCCCTGGTATCCCGGCTTGCGTCTCTTCACGCAGTCCGAGCGCGGTAAGTGGGACGACGTGCTGGCACGTGTCGTCACCGCTTTGCAGGAGGAGGTCGTGCGACAGGCCCGATGATTCAGTAGATGATGAGGGTTCGGTTCATCTCCACGCATCGCCGCTACATGGCACTTGGCGGTCGCATATGGCCGTCAAACCGTTCTCAAACTCTTCCCGACGTCCCCCCGCTTGCTGCATCATGTCGTCCTTGCGCAAGGCAAGGCAAAAAAAGAAGGCAAACGCCTCTAAAAAATCTCCTTCGTCTGATTGACGGATGCCGCAGAATTGAAACCAGGTTAGAAACCGGTTTCTAATAAAGTCCTTGTTTCGCGGACGGCAGCACTCAATAATAGTACGGCCGTTCGATTTTCTTTCGGTCACATTAGAACGGTAAAAAAGCTATGCGAAAAGGCGAACAAACACGAGTCGCGATTCTCGAAGCAGCACTTGATCTGGCAAGCCGCGACGGACTGGAAGGTCTGACGATTGGGCTGCTGGCCGAGCGCATGCAGATGAGCAAAAGCGGTGTGTTCGCGCATTTCGGGTCGCGCGAGGATCTGCAGGTCGAAGTCGTGCGCGAATACCACCGTCGTTTTGAAGACGAGGTGTTTTTCCCGAGCTTGCGCGAGCCTCGTGGCTTGCCGCGCTTGCGCGCGATGATCTCGCGCTGGATTGAGAAGCGCATTCAGGAAGTCACTACTGGGTGCATCTACATCAGCGGCGCGGTCGAGTATGACGACCGTGGGGATAACCCGGTGCGCGAGCAACTGGTGTCGAGCGTGACGATCTGGCGTGCGGCGCTCACTCGTGCCATTTCGCAGGCGATGGAAGAAGGGCATCTGCGCGCCGATACCGATCCGCAGCTGATGCTGTTCGAACTGTACAGCTTCACGCTCGGCCTGCATCACGACGCGCGCTTCCTGCACTTGCCGGATGCAGTGCCTCTCACGTGGGCCGCGCTGGAAAAATTGATTGTTTCGTATCAGAGCGAAAGCCGTTAGCAAGGCCGTCGAACTTGAACAGATTCAGCGGCGTTGAAAGTCCGTTTCCTCGGATGAGCTAACAGCCTGGCTCCTTGTCAAACTTTGGAGAGAGTCATGGGACAGTACGCCGCGCCGCTGCGCGACATGCAATTCGTGTTGCACGAGCTGCTTAACGTCGAAGCCGAGATCAAGCAGATGCCGAAGCACGCGGATCTCGACGCGGACACGATCAACGCCGTGCTCGAAGAGGCCGGCAAGTTCTGCTCCGAAGTGCTGTTCCCGCTCAATCACAGCGGCGACCAGGAAGGCTGCACGTACGTCGGCGACGGCGTCGTGACCACGCCGAAGGGCTTCAAGGAAGCCTACAAGCAATATGTGGAAGCCGGCTGGCCGGCACTCGGATGCGATCCGGAATACGGTGGCCAGGGCCTGCCCGCATTCGTCAATAACGCACTGTATGAAATGCTGAATTCAGCGAATCAGGCGTGGACGATGTACCCGGGTCTGTCGCACGGCGCGTACGAATGTCTGCATGCGCACGGCACGCCGGAACTGCAGCAACGTTATCTGCCGAAGCTGGTTGCGGGCGTCTGGACCGGCACGATGTGTCTGACCGAACCGCATTGCGGCACCGATCTCGGCATTCTGCGCACGAAAGCCGAACCGAACAGCGACGGCTCGTACGCGATCAGCGGCACGAAGATTTTCATCTCCAGCGGCGAACACGATCTCGCGGAGAATATCGTTCACCTGGTGCTGGCACGTCTGCCGGATGCGCCCAAGGGCACCAAGGGCATTTCCCTTTTCATCGTGCCGAAGTTCATCCCGAACGAAGCCGGCGAACCGGGCGAGCGCAACGGCGTGAAGTGCGGCTCCATCGAACACAAGATGGGCATTCACGGCAACGCGACCTGCGTGATCAATCTCGACAACGCGAAGGGCTGGCTGGTCGGTGAGCCGAACAAGGGCTTGAACGCGATGTTCGTGATGATGAACGCCGCGCGTCTGGGCGTTGGCATGCAGAGCCTGGGTCTGACGGAAATCGGTTATCAGAACTCGCTCACCTACGCGAAAGAGCGTCTGCAAATGCGCTCGCTGACCGGTCCGAAAGCGCCAGAAAAGGCTGCGGATCCGATCATCGTGCACCCGGACGTGCGCCGCATGCTGCTCACGCAGAAGGCCTACGCTGAAGGCGCGCGCGCGTTCTCGTACTGGTCGGCGCTGCACATCGACAAGGAACTGTCGCACGCCGACGAATCGGTGCGCAAAGAGGCGGCTGATCTGGTTGCGCTGCTCACGCCGATCCTGAAGGCCTTCCTCTCGGACAACGCGTTCGAGAGCACCAATCACGCGATGCAGATCTACGGCGGTCACGGCTTCATCGCCGAGTGGGGCATGGAGCAATACGTGCGCGATGCGCGTATCAACATGATCTACGAAGGCACCAACGCGATTCAGGCGCTCGACCTGCTCGGCCGCAAGATTCTCGGCGACATGGGCGCGAAGATGAAGAAGTTCGGCAAGCTGGTGTCGGATTTCGTCGAAGCCGAAGGCGTGAAGCCGGAAATGCAGGAGTTCATCAACCCGCTCGCCGACATCGGCGAAAAGGTGCAGAAGCTGACGATGGAAATCGGCATGAAAGCCATGCAGAACCCGGACGAAGTCGGCGCCGCCGCCGTGCCGTATCTGCGCACCGTCGGCCATCTCGTGTTCTCGTACTTCTGGGCGCGCATGGCGCGTATCGCGCTGGACAACGAAGCATCCGGCGATCCGTTCTACAAGGCGAAGCTGGCTACCGCGCGCTTCTACTTCGCGAAGCTGCTGCCCGAAACGGCAATGACGATTCGTCAGGCGCGCGCCGGTTCGAAGCCGATGATGGACGTCGAAGAGTCGCTGTTCTAACGCGCACCTTCGAGGCAAACGCCGCGCCTTCATAAGGCGCGGCGTTTTCCACCGCCGCAAGTCATACATCGCGAAATGTAAGAGACACATTCGCGACACCGCATAACTCCCCGGAGGAACGACGTGAGCAATCTGAACATTCGCAAGGTAGCCGTGCTTGGCGCCGGCGTGATGGGCGCGCAGATCGCAGCGCACCTGATCAACGCCAAGGTGCCCGTGCTGCTGTTCGACCTTCCCGCGAAGGAAGGCCCGAAGAACGCGATCGCGCTGAAGGCGATCGAGAGTCTGAAGAAGCTGTCGCCCGCGCCTTTCGGCGTGAAGGACGACGCGCAATACATCCAGCCCGCGAATTACGACGACGACATCGAGAAGCTCGCCGGGTGCGACCTCGTGATCGAAGCGATCGCCGAGCGCATGGACTGGAAGCACGACCTGTACAAGAAGGTTTCGCCGCATATCGCACCGAATGCGATTTTCGCGACCAACACGTCGGGTCTGTCGATCACCGAACTGTCGAACGGTTTCGCGGATGAACTGAAGGCACGCTTTTGCGGCGTGCACTTCTTCAATCCGCCGCGCTACATGCACCTGGTCGAACTGATCCCGACCGCCACGACGCGTCCGGAAATTCTCGACCAGCTCGAATCGTTCCTGACGAGCGTGGTCGGCAAGGGCGTCGTGCGGGCAAAAGATACGCCGAACTTCATCGCTAACCGCGTCGGTATTTTCTCGATCCTCGCCGTCATTACCGAAGCCGCGAAATTCGGCCTGCGTTTTGACGAAGTGGACGACCTGACGGGCTCGCGTCTGGGCCGCGCGAAATCGGCAACGTTCCGTACCGCGGACGTGGTCGGTCTCGACACCATGGCGCATGTCATCAAGACGATGCAGGACACGCTGAAGGACGATCCGTTCTTCCCGGTCTACGAAACGCCGGCTGTTCTGGCCGAACTCGTGAAGAAGGGCGCGCTGGGTCAGAAGACCGGCGGCGGCTTCTACAAGAAGGAAGGCAAGGCGATCAAGGTGCTCGACCCGAAGACGGGTTCGTACGTCGACGGCGGCGCGAAAGCCGACGAACTGGTCGGCCGCATTCTGAAGCGGCCGCCGGCAGAGCGTCTGAAGCTGCTGCGCGAATCGGAGCATCCGCAGGCGCAATTCCTGTGGTCGATTTTCCGCGATGTGTATCACTACATCGGCGTGCATCTTGAATCGATCGCCGACAACGCGCGTGACGTCGACCTGGCAATCCGTTGGGGCTTCGGCTGGAACGAAGGCCCGTTCGAAGGCTGGCAGACGGCCGGCTGGAAGCAGGTCGCCGAATGGGTGCAGGAAGACATCGCGGCGGGCAAGGCGTTGTCGAACGTGCCGCTGCCGTCGTGGGTGCTGGAAGGTCCGGTTGCCGAGAAGGGCGGCGTGCATACGAACGAAGGTTCGTGGTCGCCGGCTTCTAAGACCTTTGTGCCGCGTTCCTCGCTGTCGGTCTACGACAAACAGGTGTTCCGCGCACCGCTGGTCGGCGAAACGTCGGCTGATCCGAAGACGTACGGCAAGACGCTGTTCGAAACCGACGCCGTGCGTGCCTGGGTCGACGACCGCGCGGGTGAGAACGACGTGCTGATCGTGTCGTTCAAGAGCAAGATGAACACGATCGGACCGTCGGTGATCGACGGCCTGACGCAAGCCATCGAACTGGCCGAGAAGGACTACAAGGGCCTGGTCGTGTGGCAGCCGACGTCGCTGAAACTCGGTACGCCGGGCGGGCCGTTCTCCGCGGGTGCGAACCTCGAAGAAGCCATGCCCGCGTTCATGATGGGCGGCGCGAAGGGTATCGAGCCGTTCGTGAAGAAATTCCAGCAGGGCATGTTGCGCGTGAAGTACGCGAGCGTGCCGGTCATCTCGGCGGTGTCGGGCATCGCGCTCGGCGGCGGCTGCGAGCTGGCGCTGCATAGCGCGAAGCGTGTCGCGCACATCGAAAGCTATATCGGCCTGGTCGAAGTCGGCGTGGGTCTCGTGCCGGCGGGCGGCGGTCTGAAGGAAGCGGCACTGCGCGCGGCGGAAGCCGCGACCGCAGCCGGCGCGACCAACGACCTGCTCAAGTTCGTGCAGAAGTCGTTCGAAAACGCGGCGATGGCGAAGGTTTCGGCCTCCGCGCTCGACGCTCGCGCCATGGGCTACCTGAAGCCGTCCGACACGATCGTCTTCAACGTGTTCGAGTTGCTCGACATCGCGAAGAAGGAAGCGCGCGCGCTGTCGGCCGCGGGCTACCGTCCGCCGCTGCGTGTCACGCAAGTGCCGGTGGCGGGCCGCTCGGCGATCGCGACCATCAAGGCATCGCTCGTCAACATGCGCGACGGCCGTTTCATCAGCGAGCACGATTTCCTGATCGCCAGCCGCATCGCGGAGGCGGTGTGCGGTGGTGACGTGGAAGCCGGCAGCCTCGTCGACGAAGAATGGCTGCTCAAACTCGAGCGTCAAGCGTTCGTCGATCTGCTCGGCACGCAAAAGACGCAGGAACGGATCATGGGCATGCTGCAAACCGGCAAGCCGGTGCGCAACTAAGCGACGAACGAACGCAATAAATTGCATGGGACGGGAGTAAGTGCTTTGCGTGGGACCAGAGTAACGCACCGAAGTGCGAACTCTGGTCGACAGCTAAAGCGCTAACTCCCGCCGACCGCGATAAGACTGCATGGGACCAGAGTAAGCGCTGAAGCGCTAACTCTGGTCGACCGCGATAAGACTGCATGGGACCAGAGTAAGCGCTAAAGCGCTAACTCTGGTCGACATAGGAGCTTGAAATGACAAAGCAATTGCAAGACGCATACATCGTCGCCGCGAGCCGCACGCCGATCGGCAAGGCGCCGCGCGGGATGTTCAAGAACACGCGCCCGGACGAACTGCTGGTGCACGCGATCAAATCGGCTGTGGCGCAAGTGCCGGGCCTCGACACCAAGGTGATCGAAGACGCCATCATCGGCTGCGCGATTCCCGAGGCCGAGCAGGGCCTCAACGTCGCGCGGATGGGCGCGCTGCTGGCAGGCCTGCCGAACACGGTGGGCGGTGTCACGGTGAACCGTTTCTGCGCGTCGGGCCTGACCGCGCTGGCCATGGCGGCGGACCGCATCCGCGTCGGCGAATCGGACGCGATGATCGCGGGCGGCTGCGAATCGATGAGCATGGTGCCGATGATGGGCAACAAGCCGTCGATGTCGCCGCATATCTTCGATCGCAACGAAGACATTGGCATCGCCTACGGTATGGGTCTGACCGCGGAGAAGGTCGCCGAGCGCTGGAAGATTAGCCGCGAAGCGCAAGACGCGTTCTCGGTCGAGTCGCATCGCCGTGCCATCGCCGCGCAGCAGGCCGGCGAGTTCAACGACGAAATCGCCGCGTACACGATCACCGAACGTTTCCCCGATCTCACCACCGGCGAAGTGAAGGTGAAGACGCGCGAAGTCTCGCTCGACGAAGGTCCGCGCGCCGAAACGTCGCTGGAAGGTCTGGCGAAACTGCGCGCGGTGTTCGCAAACAAGGGTTCGGTGACGGCGGGCAACAGTTCGCAGACGTCGGACGGCGCGGGCGCGTTGATCGTCGTGTCGGAAAAGATGCTGAAGGAATTCAACCTGACGCCGCTCGCCCGTTTCGTCAGTTTTGCCGTGCGTGGCGTGCCGCCGGAAATCATGGGTATCGGTCCGAAGGAAGCGATTCCGGCCGCGCTGAAAGCTGCCGGTCTGAAGATCGAGGACATGGACTGGATCGAACTGAACGAAGCATTCGCCGCGCAATCGCTGGCGGTGATTCAGGACCTCGGTCTCGATCCGTCGAAGATCAACCCGCTTGGCGGCGCGATCGCACTCGGCCACCCGCTGGGCGCAACGGGCGCGATTCGCGCGTCGACGGTGGTGCACGGCCTGCGCCGCCGCAACTTCAAGTACGGCATGGTGACGATGTGCGTCGGTACCGGCATGGGTGCGGCGGGCATTATCGAACGTCTGTAAGCGTATCGGTCCAGGTCATGACAGTGATGCTTGTGGTGACCCCTGCAGTGATCCCTGCAGTGACCCCTTAAGGACCGCGGAAACGGTTCGCAGGCCTACCGGGCTTGCGAACCGTTTTTTCCATTCAGCAGCAACCAGGAGTACGAGGAGATGACAATGGATATTCTGGTCGAGCGCGCCGACGGTGTGCTGACGATTGCCTTCAACCGGCCCGACAGGAAAAACGCGATCACGGCCGCGATGTATCAGACGATGGCCGACGCACTGGTCGAAGCGCAGGGCGATACCTCGATCCGGGCGATTCTGATTCGCGGCAGCGCCGGCATTTTCAGTGCCGGCAACGATCTCGAAGACTTCATGAAGAAGCCGCCAGGCGGTGAAGACGCCCCGGTGTTCCAGTTCCTGCGCGCGATCAGTTCGGCGGAAAAGCCGGTGGTGGCATCGGTGGCGGGCCCGGCAGTCGGTATCGGCACAACGCTCCTGCTGCACTGCGATCTCGTGTATGCAGCGAATACGGCGAGCTTTTCGCTGCCGTTCACGCAGTTGGGGCTTTGCCCGGAAGCGGCGTCGAGTTTGCTGTTGCAGCGCGTGGCCGGGTATCAGGCCGCAGCGGAAAAGCTGCTGCTCGGCGAAGCTTTCGATGCTGTCGAAGCGCACCGCATGGGTTTCGTGAATCGCGTGTTGCCCGCGGCTGAAGTTGATGCGTTCGCCGCCGCGCAGGCGGCCAAACTGGCGGCGCTGCCGGCTTCTTCGTTGCGGGTGACGAAGAGTCTGATGAAGCGCGCAAGCCAGCATGAACTGCAAACGCAGATGAGCGAGGAGGCGGTGCACTTCGGCAAGATGCTGATCGCGCCGGAAGCGCGCGAGGCGTTCAAGGCGTTCTTCGAGAAACGCAAGCCGGACTTCCGGCAGTTCGATTGAACCGGCTGCGCTCAGGGCGCCTGACGATACTTCAGGCGCCTGAAGCGCTCAAGCTTGCGCCGGCTGCAAGGTGTCGTAGTCGACGTAGCTGGTTTCCCGACAGAAGCTGACAAGCCGTACGCCCGCTTTGCGGGCAATCGCAATTGCCAGCGACGACGGCGCCGAAATCGTCGCGACCATCGGCACGTCGACACGCGCCGCCTTGCGCACCAGCTCGTAGCTGGCGCGGCTCGACAGAAACACAAACCCTTCACGGGTATCCACGCGATCGAGTACCAGCTGGCCGATCAGCTTGTCGAGCGCGTTATGACGGCCGACGTCTTCGAACGCGTAGCGGATCGCGCCTGTGGCGTCGCACCATGCGGCGGCGTGCAGGCCGCCGGTCAGGCGCGTCAGCGCCTGATGTTCCGGCAACTCGCGCGCCGCACGGGCGATTGCATCCGGCGCAAGCCGTTGCAGAAAGCCGGTGTCGGGCACGCGCTCCGGCTTCAGATCCAGCAGATCGATGCTTTCGATCCCGCATACGCCGCAGCCGGTCCGCCCGGCGAGCGCACGGCGTTTTTCCTTCAGCGCGACGAACGCCTGCTGCACGACCTTCAATTGCACTTCGGCATGCGGCAATTCGTCGTCGTCGTGCAACTCGACCTCGATGTCCTGAATGTCACTGCCGCGCTCCACGATCCCCTCCGAAATCGCAAAGCCGACCGCGAACGCTTCCAGGTCGCACGGCGTGCACATCATGACCGCGTGCGAGATGCCGTTGAAGACGAGCGCCACCGGCCATTCCTGACCGACGTGATCCGTGACGGTTTCGACCGCCGCGCCGCGATGCCGGTGCACCTCGCGCTCCACGGCGCCGGGCTGCCCGGCGGTTTCCAGTTGGTTCAAGCGATTTCACTCCTTTCATGCCGCGCGCGGTTGCGCGGTTCGCAGCCTTGCCGAGTAGCGCGAAGCGGTGCCAGACCATGCCGCTATCGCGCGAATAAGGTTCTAAAATACCTCAAGCTGGGCTTGCGTGTTGCCCGTCACCAAAGAGGAATACTGTCATGGGACTCAACGAGGCACCGCTTCTGTTCGACTTCGAAGTCGCGTCTTCGGAGAATTTCACCTACATCCCGATGTCGGTGCGCTTCAATCTCGATCGCTTCGGGCTGCGCATCACGCTCGCGCAGTGGCAGTTGCTGCCGCTCGAAGACCGCAAGCTGCTGGCGCGGTTTCCGGTCGACGAAGACGCGGAAATCGAGCCGAATTTCGACCACGCACTGTTCGAAATGCTGCGCACGCACGCGAATGTCGAGCCGGAGTGGTTCACGCCCGAGGAGGCGCCCGCCTGGCGCCGCACCGACGCGGTGCCGGAGGGTGTGGCACACCAGGCTGGACTCGCCGGCCTGCCCGTGCCGGGTATCGCGCAGTGGGCCAAACTCGCGCCGTTCAAGCGCTATGTCCTCGCCAAATTGTCGCGCAAACCGGAAGGCAACCACGACTTCGTTCCGGCGATGAAGGAATTTGGTGCCGCCGGCTAGGTGCGGCCGGCTAGGCGCGGCCGGTCAGGCGTGACCGGCCAGGCCTGACCGGTCAGGCGCCTCCAGCCCAACGCCCCGCCCAAATCCCCTAATTATTTCGCCCCCACCCCTCAACCTGTTCCGAACGCGGCCGTTATCCATGGGTTGGCGCGTAAAAAGACTCGACCCGGTGCGATCCGACGCATCGAAAGCGACCCCGCGCTCCCGCCCTCAGAACGATTGACGTTCGGAACCCATGACTCCTTTTTTATCGAAGCGGCTGCTGATCAATCTGGCGGTCGTCGCCGCGGCGGTCGGCGCGAACGCCTTCGTCGCCTACACGCAGATTTGCGGCCAGCGCGACGCTGACGCGCGCATGCTGCGTTCGGCGAACGTGCGTCAGAATCTCGACGCCTACCATACGGCGCTGGACGGCGGACTGGCCGCGCTCGGCCGTTTCGAAGCATCGGGTGAGGCCGCGCCCGTCACCGAGGCCGCCGCCATGGCGAGTTCGCTGGCCAACGTGGAGCGCGAGTTGCACAAGGAGCTCGCTGGCGAACCAGCCTTACTCGCTACGCTCGCCAAACTGAGTGTGGACAGTCACGCGCTGCAACGCGACATTGACGATGCACTGCTGAGGAGCGCTCACGCCACCCCGAACGAGTCGCGCGCGTGGGCGGCGTCGACTTATACCCACCTCGGGCTCGGGCTCGGCCGTGTGGAAACCAGTCTGGCAGCGCTGCGCCAGCAGGAGAATGACGTGTTGCAGGCGTCGGTCGCGGCGTCCGCGAACGAAACCCAGCGCGCCATGTTCCTGCTGATCGTGACGATGCTGGCCGGCAGCGCGCTTCTGATCTTCACGTTCGGCGCTCGCGAAAGCCGCGCGCGCGAGAAACTGCGCACGGTCCGCGCGCTCAATCGCAACGACGAGCGTTTTCGCGGCCTGTTCGACGATCATCCGGTGCCGATGTACATTTTTGACCGCGAGACGCTGCGCTTTCTCGCCGTGAACGCGGCCACGATTCAGCAATACGGCTACTCGGAAAGCGAATTTCTCGGCATGACGATTCGCGCGATCCGGCCGAACGGCGAGATCTCGCGTCTCGAATCGCACCTGCAACGCAGCGACGTCCTGCACCACGGCCGCACGATGGCGGGCGTCTGGCACCATCGCCGCAAGGACGGGTCGATGATCAGCGCCGACATTTCGTATCACGCGCTCAATTTTATGGGCCGCGCCGCCTTCTTCGTGCTGGCCGACGACGTCACCGAACAGATCAACGCCGAAGCCGAGGCGCAGCGTTCGAACCAGATGCTCGAGACGGTGATCGACAACATCCCGCAGCGGATTTTCTGGAAGGATAAGGAGTCGCGCTATCTCGGCTGCAACATGGCGTTCGCGCGCGACGCGGGGCTCTCTTACCCGGAGCAGGTGGTCGGCAAAAGCGACAACGACATGCCGTGGCGCGCCTTTGCCAGTCTGCTGAACGAGCACGACAAGGAGGTGGTGACCACCGGCGTGCCGAAAATGAATTTCGAGGTCGACCTGGTGATCGACGGCGTGCATCGCACCACCGTCACTAGCAAGCTGCCGTTCACCGACGGCGACGGTCGCGTGATCGGCGTGCTCGGTTCCTACACGGACATCACCGAGCGCAAGCGCGCCGATCTGGCCTTACGTCTGCAAAGCCGCGCGCTCGATGCCAGCGTCAACGCGATTCTGATCACCGCGCCGTCGCCGTCGGGCAATCTGATCGAATACGTGAACCCCGCGTTTATGCGTATCACCGGCTACGATCCCGCTGAAGTGATCGGCCACGATTGCCGTGTGCTGCAACGCGACGACCGCGACCAGGAAGGCGTCGCGTTGATCCGTCAGGCACTTGCCGCGAACCGCGAGGTGAGCGCCGTGGTGCGCAACTATCGCAAGGACGGCGCGCTATTCTGGAATCAGTTGTTCATCGCGCCGGTGCCGAACGCGGAGGGCGTGATTACCCATCACATCGGTGTGATCAATGACGTAACCGATCTGATCCGCTATCAGGAACAACTCGAGTATCAGGCCAACTACGACAGTCTCACGCGGCTGCCGAATCGCAACCTGCTGCGCGATCGTCTGCAGCATGCGCTGATCGTCGCGCAGCGGCATCACAAGGGCGTCGCGGTCGTGTTCATCGATCTGGACGGCTTCAAGAACGTCAACGACAGCCTCGGCCATAGCGTTGGCGACCGTTTGCTGGGCGTGGTGGCCGAGCGGCTCGCGCGCTGCACGCGAACCAGCGACACGGTCGCGCGGCACGGCGGCGACGAGTTCGTGATCGTGATGACCGATACCGTCGACGAGCAGTCGCTGATCGCGTGGATGGAGCGGGTGCGCGCGTCGATTTCCGAGCCGGTGTGGCTCGACGGCACCGAGTTGTATGTCGGTTGCAGCATGGGTGCGAGCCTCTTCCCGCAAGACGGCGACGACGCGGAAACGCTGATGAAAAAGGCCGATCTCGCGATGTATCGCGCGAAGGACATGGGCCGTAACACATTCCAGTTTTACCAGCCGGAGATGAATGCGAGCGCCGGCGCGCGCCTGAATCTCGAACGGCGTTTGCGCCGTGCGTTGCGCGACAATGAATTCCTGCTGCACTACCAGCCGCAGGTGGATATCGAAAGCGGGCAGATCGTCGGCACCGAGGCGCTGGTGCGCTGGCACGATCCGGAGGTCGGTTTGGTGCTGCCGTCGCTGTTCATTCCGGTCGCCGAGGAGAGCGGCTTGATCGGGCCGCTGTCTGAGTGGGTGTTGCGCGAGGCGTGCCGTCAGAACAAGGCGTGGCAGGACGAAGGGTTGCCGCCCGCGCGGGTGTCGGTGAATCTGTCGGCGCGCGTTTTCCAGCAGCGCGATATCGCCAAGCTCGTCATGCAGGTGCTTGCCGAAACGGGGCTCGAGCCGCAGTACCTCGAACTCGAGTTGACCGAAAGCACCATCATGCGCAATGCCGAGGAAGCGGTGTCGATGCTCAACGAGTTGCATGCGCTCGGTATCGGCCTTGCGATCGACGACTTCGGCACCGGCTACTCGAGTCTCAGTTATCTGAAGCGCTTTCCGGTGGACCGTTTGAAGATCGACCGCTCGTTCGTGTCGGATATCGGCGTGTCGGGCGACGACGAAACGATCACCTCGGCGATTATCGCGCTCGCCCATTCGCTGAAATTGCAGGTGATCGCGGAAGGCGTGGAGACGTCGGCGCAACTCGATTTCCTGAGGGAGCGCGCGTGCGACGAGATGCAGGGTTTTTACTTTGCGAAGCCGTTGTCGACAGATGCGATTTCCGCGTTGTTCCAGGGTGGGGACACGCGAGAGCCGGTGGCGGTGTAACTGGGCGGCGACGCTACGCGGCGCTCCGGCGTAGCCGGCGTAGCGCTAGGGCACGTTGTCCGCGAGAATCCGCGCGGCCATGAAATCGATGAACACCCGCAAGCGGGGCGGCACGCTGCGCCCGGCCGGCCAGACGATACTCAGATCGATCACCCGCTCGACGTAGTCGTCGAGCACCGTGCAAAGCAGGCCGTCTTTTAGCGCCTGCCGCACCGAAAAATCCGGCATGCACGCAATTCCCAAACCGCGCATGGCGAAGCACACGCGCGTTTCGACGTTGTTGCAAACCATCGAAATCGGCAAGGTCACCTCGCGCTCACCGGCTTCGCGTCGCAACGGCCAGATCTCCAGCTTGCCGTTCTTCGGGTAGCGGTAGTGCAGACAGATATGGTTCGCGAGATCGGCGGGTTTTTGCGGCGTGCCGTGCCGGGCAAAATAGGCCGGCGCGCCAACCAGCACGACGCCGAATGAACCGATTTGCCGTGCGGCGAGGCGTGAATCCGCCAGCGCGCCAGTACGCACCACGACGTCGAAACCTTCGTCGATCACATCGACCACGCGGTCGCTGAAGTCCAGATCCAGTTCGATCTCCGGATAGGCCAGCATGAAATCGGCGAGTATCGGCAACACCAGCGAACCGACCAGCGGCAGACTCGCACGCAAGCGGCCGCGCGGCGAGCCGGCGCTTTGCGATATTTCCAGTTGCGCTGCTTCGATTTCGGCAAGGATGCGCCGGCTGCGTTCGAGAAATTGCATGCCGTCGGTGGTGAGCGTGATGCTGCGCGTGCTGCGATGAAAAAGCCGCACGCCGAGCTTTTCTTCGAGGCGCGCGATGCGCTTGCCGACTGCCGACGCCGACACGCCGAGTAGCCGCCCGGCTGCGACGAAGCTGCGTGTCTCCGCCACCTGCACGAATACCAGGAACCCGCCCAGACTCTCCACCGCTGCCTCCGATTCCGGACATAAATGTCCGTAGACTGAGGAACTCTATCCCAGTTTTTCTTCATTTGCCGGATTCGTATGATGGCCGCATCCCTCTGATTGGAGCCGTCATGACTGAATTGTCCGCGCTGTCCCGCTCTGCTCGCGATGCCGCGCCACTCCCGCTGCGGGTCGATGCGGTGATCGATAGAGCGCTGGCTGAGCAACGCCTCGTTGGCGGCGTCGTACTGATCGCCGAGCGCGGCGAGCCGGTGTATCGCCGCGCCGCAGGTCTCGCCGACCGCGAGCATGAACAGCCGATGCGCGAAGATACGCTGTTCCGGCTCGCGTCGATTTCGAAGCCGATCGTCTCGACGGCCGCGATGGTGCTGGTCAGTCAGCAGCGTCTAGGGCTCGATGACGCAGTCGAGCGCTATCTGCCCGAGTTCACGCCGCATGGAGCGGACGGCGGCGCCGTGCACCTCGCCGTGCGGCATTTGCTGACGCATACGGCGGGTCTCGGCTACCGTTTTCTCGAACCTGATGAGCACGGTCCGTATGCCCGCGCAGGTGTTTCCGATGGGATGGATCGCGCCGGCATTACGCTCGCTGAGAACTTGCGCCGGATTGCCGGCGTACCGTTGCTGTTCGCGCCGGGTACGGCTTGGGCCTATTCGCTGTCGATCGACGTGCTGGGCGCGCTGATCGAACGCGTGACGCAGTTGCCGCTGGGCGACGCGGTGCGTGATCTCGTCACCGCGCCGCTTGGGATGAACGACACCGCCTTTTATACGCTCGACGCGCAGCGTCTCGCGACACCCTACGTGAGCGATGTGCCGCGACCACACCGCATGCGCGACAAGGAACGCGCGACACCGTTCGAAGGAGCGGTCGGCATCGATTTCGAGCCGGCGCGCGCGTTGGATCCCGAAGCGTTTGCGTCAGGTGGCGCGGGCATGGTGGGTTGCGCCGACGACGTGCTGCGTTTGCTCGACACGCTGCGCGACGGCGGCGGCGCTTTGCTGCCGCGTGCGATCGTCGACGAAATGGGCCGCAATCAGACGGGCGAGATGGGGCCGCCCGATCAGCCGGGCTACGGTTTCGGCCTGGGTTTTTCGGTGCTGCGCGATCCGCTCGCCGCCGATTCGCCGGAGTCGCCCGGCACCTGGCGCTGGGGTGGCGCGTATGGCCATTCCTGGTTCGTGGACCGTAGCCGCGGCCTGAGTGTCGTTGCGTTGACCAACACATTGTACGAAGGAATGTCGGGGGCGTTCGTGAACGAACTGCGCGATGCGGTGTACGGCGTGAGCGCGGCCAAGGTTCAGGGAGCGAGCCGCTCATGAGCGAATTCGACCAGGACCTGGCTGACGCCGCGACGCGTCCGGCACGATCAGCACGATCGGCACATTCGCCCCAGCCTGCCGGCCGCTTGCCGCTATCTGGTTTGCTCGCGCTCGCCACGGGCGGGTTTATCACGATCCTTACCGAGGCCTTGCCCGCCGGCCTGCTGCGCGAAATGAGCGGCGACTTCGGGGTTTCAGCTGCACTGATCGGGCAGCTCGTCACCGTGTACGCGGCGGGGTCGTTGCTGGCGGCTATTCCGCTTGCAATCGCGACGCGCGGCTGGCGCCGTCGTCCGCTGCTGCTGATGGCGATCGCGGGTTTTATCGTCGTCAATACGGTAACGACGCTGTCGACGAACTACACGCTCACGCTGGTTGCGCGTTTCTTTGCCGGCGTGTCGGCGGGTCTGCTGTGGGCGCTGCTTGCCGGCTACGCGGCGCGCATGGCGCCGGCGCATCTGCAAGGCCGTGCCATCGCGGTGGCGATGACGGGCGTGCCGCTGGCCTTATCGCTCGGCATTCCACTTGGGACGCTGATGGGCGCTTCAATCGGCTGGCGTTATACGTTTGGTGCGATGAGCGTGCTGACGGTCGTGCTGCTCGGCTGGGTCCGCTGGCAGGTGCCCGATTTCGCCGGGCAGGCGGCCGGACGGCGCACGACCTTGAGTGGCGTGCTCGCCTCACCCGGTCTCAAGGCAGTACTTGCGGTGATGTTCACCTATGTGCTCGCGCATACCATTCTCTACACCTACATCTCGCCGTTTCTTGCGCTCGCGCATTTGCAGCAGCGCGTGGATGTCGTACTGCTTGTGTTTGGGGTGATGGCGCTTGTGAGTATCGCGATCGTCGGCGTGCTGGTGGACCGGCATCTGCGCCGGCTGACGCTGATCAGTGTCGCGCTGTTCGGTGCGGCCGTCGTGACGCTCGGTCTGGCGAGCGGTCTGCCGGCCGTTGTCTATACCGGGGTGGGGGTATGGGGGCTCGCGTTCGGTGGTGCCGCCACGCTCTTTCAAACGGCCTCGGCGCGTGCCGCGGGCGAGGGCGCCGATGTCGCGCAATCGATGATCGTCACGTTCTGGAATCTCGCGATAGCGGGCGGCGGGGCGTTCGGCGGCATTGCGATGGACCGGTACGGCGCGGTCTCGCTGCCGTGGGCGGCCGCGGTGCTGCTGATCGGTACGCTGCTGTGCATCGCTATCAAGGCGGGCATCAATGCGCAGCGCCACAGCCGTACACGCCGCGCGGCGGCCACCGCCGCTGCGCGTCTCGATCTCTGCGGCCGCCAGTGAAACCGAGGGGCGGCGGCTGAGTCGCTGTGTGCCGCGCAGCAATCGACGATCGATACCCGTTCGTGTTCGGCGGGTATTTCAGGCGGCAGGCGTGTCGAGGAAAACCGGCAGTTGTTCCGCCACTTCGGAAAATGCCTGCAAGTGGGGGTGCGCTGCCTTGGTGACGATCTCCGGCAAAAACATCTGCGTGAAATTCCACGCGACGGCTACCGCCACGTCCGCCGCACCGAAACGGTTCGGTTCGACCGGCAGCGGCGCCGCCGCGAGTTCCTCTTCAAGCGCGCGATAAGCGGCGTGCAATTGCTCGGTCACCCGCTTGATCCACGGCTCATGCTGTTTCTCCGCCGGCCGCAGATTGCGTTCATAGACGATCTGCACGGTCTTTTCAGAAGCGGCCAGCGCGAGACCGGTGAGGCGTGCCGCCCGCAGGCAGTGGTCCGCCTGGGTCGGGAAAATCCGTTGATCCGGTGCGGCGAGTGTGGCGACGTATTGCAGGATCACGGTCGAATCCATCACCTGCTGGCCGTCGCCCAGAATCAGCGTGGGCGCTTTCACGACCGGGTTGATCTTCGCGAACGCGTCGTAAGTGCTGAACACCGAAATCGACTGATGCTCGAAGTCGAGCTTCAGCAACTTCAGGCAGATAGCGACCCGGCGCACGTAGGGTGAGTCCAGCATTCCGATCAGTTTCATCTCAATCCCGTTAGAAGATCTATATGGCTGCCCGTGCGAGCGGGAGGGCGGCGATTTGCCTGTCAGGCGGTGCCTACGGAGCGTGAAGGCAATAGATTAACCGTCTTTTCATGGCAGAAAAAGCGACATTATTCGACGGTTTACGTCAGAATTTCTTACATGAAACCCATTCCACCACTGGCTGCTCTGCGCTGCTTCGAAGCCGTCGCCCGGCTCGGCGGCGTGACGCCGGCCGCGCGGGAGTTGCATGTCACGCATTCGGCGGTCAGTCAGCAGATCAAGGTGCTGGAGGAGTCGATGGGCGTCGCGCTGTTCGTGCGCGAAGCACGTGGCCTGCGCCTTACCGACGACGGCCGGCTGTACGCGCTCGAAATACGCTCCGCGCTGCGCGACATCACCCTGGCGACCCGCCGTGCGCAGGCGCGTCCGCATCAAAGCGATCTGGTGATCTCAACCGTGCCGTCGTTCGCGCAGCATTGGCTCGTGCCGCGCCTCGCGAGCTTCCGCGAGGCGCATCCATACTATCGCGTGCGCCTGATGACGAATCTGCAGATCGAGGATTTTCGCCAGGGCACCAGCGACATCGGCATTCGCATGGGGCAAGGGCATTGGCCCGACGTCGCACAACAGAAACTATTCGACGACGACATGCTCGTGGTCGCGGCACCGCATTTCGCGTTCGGGCCGCATGGCCGTTTTCCTCGCACGGCCGAGGACGTGCTCGCATGTCCGCTGATCTCGAGCCCCGACGCGCCCTGGAGCGACTGGTGTCAGGCGGCGCAGGTGGCCGAGCCGGCCGCCGAAGCGACGGTCTTGTCGGCGAACGATTCGAACATCGTGATTGGCGCCGTGCTGCTCGGGCAGGGCGTCGCGCTCGAGCGGCGCAGCCTAGTCGCGCATGCGCTCGCGCGGGGCGAACTGGTGCAGATCACCGACATCCGGGTGCCGTATCGCTATCCGTACTGGCTGGTCTGGCAGCAACGCGAGATCCTCAACGCGAAACAGGCGCATTTCGCCCAATGGATCGATGGGCAGGTCGACGCTTATTTGCGTCACGGTTCGTGAGCGTGCGCGCCGCCTGGCACATGCGGCGGCCGCTTGCAGGGGGATTACCGGTTTGCGGGCGCGTGACAGTCGTATATATTCGGGATTCCCGTCTCAGACTTCCCGGGAACCACGAAGCATCGATTCACGTGGCGTTGCGCCCGCCTGTCGCTGCTCGCACTCCGTCAAGGGCGTTTCGCCGTCGAATATCTTCCAATACGACTGGAGAGAAAAATGACGTCTTCACCTGCAAAGAAATGGGCTGTGCTGTTGACATCGGTTGTACTGAGCGTGGCTTCGGTTGCACCGGCGTTCGCACAAAACGACGCAAGCGCTCCGGCAGCCGATGCCACCAATGCCGCCAAGCCGTCGGCCGCGTCCAAGGCAGCAGCCAAGGCGCAACGCAAGGCCGCCCGCAAGGAGGCGCGTGCCAAGAAGAACGCAGAGTTGAAGCAATTGGAGAGCAACGGGTATAACCCGTCGCGTAACGATCCGAACTATCCGACGGATCTGCAGAACGCGCAGAAGAAGGCGGCTGCTGGTGCGGCGGCGAGCCAGTAAGCGGCTGCGGGCCGGACAGCGATTGCGGGTTCGGCTGCGTTTGGACCGGGTAGCAGGGGCGCAAGCCGCCTTGCAAACGCAACCGGGTGAGGACAATCTGTGAAGTTAAGCGAGGCGCTCAGGCGCCTCGTTTTCGTTCAATGCCACCAATTGCCGTTTAATCCAGCAGGGGCAGCGCGCGCGGGCGCCGGTCGCTGTCGGTGGCGACGTAGGTCAGGGTTGCTTCGGTGACCTTCACGAGGTCTTCGGTCAGACTCATACGCTGCGCGTAGACCTCGACTTCGACGGTGACCGACGTGTTGCCCGTCTTGACGATGTCCGCGTAAAAGCTCAGCAGATCGCCGACGAACACCGGCTGCTTGAAGACGAACGAATTGACCGCGATGGTCGCGACCCGGCCGTTGGCGCGGCGGCTTGCCGGAATCGAGCCGGCGATATCCACTTGCGCCATGATCCAGCCGCCGAACACATCGCCGTGGACGTTGGCGTCCGACGGCTGCGGAACGACGCGCAGCGCGCAGTGTTTTTGCGGAAGTTGGAGGATATCGGTCATCGGGGCACCCTTGGAATTCGTAATGGCTCAGTCGGCTCGGTCGGCTCGAGAGGCAGGCGGGGATTTCATGGCAACTGCACGACGCAGTGACACCGCATCGGCGCGGTCCACCTGCAACCGGGCGGCCGGTCAACCCATGAAAAGCGGCGCCAGCCAGCTTCTGCGACAATAGAAAGATCAGGAATTGTACGGGAAAGCGCCCAGCCGGGTCGCGCGACATCGAGCAGAGTGCCGGGTTGGCATGCTGCCGGTCGGCGCGCCGCTGCGAACTCCGTCGCTTCCATCCTCTCCCCAGCCGATCCCATGCGCCGTACGCCCTCGTCCGAACCTTCCCCGATCTCGACCCAGCCGCGCAACGACTGGCAAACGATCCTGTCCTTACTGCCTTACCTCGCTACTTATAAATGGCGCGTGGGCTTCGCGCTGAGTTGTCTGATCGGCGCGAAGGTCGCGAATCTCGGCGTGCCGATCGTAATGAAGCGGATCATCGACGGCCTCGCGTCGGTGAAGCATCTCACCGCGCTCGGCCGTGCGCACGATTCGCCTGGCATCGTGCTGCTTGGCGGAGTCGGTTTGATGGTGGTCGCCTACGCGGTGGTGCGGCTGTCCACCTCGCTTTTCACCGAGCTGCGCGAGATCCTGTTCGCGAAGGTGACCGAAAGCGCGGTGCGCCAGCTCGCGCTGAAAGTGTTCCGCCATTTGCATGCTTTGTCGCTGCGGTTTCATCTCGATCGGCAGACGGGCGGTATGTCGCGCGATATCGAACGCGGCACGCGCGGCATCACGCAACTGATTTCGTATTCGCTGTACAGCATTCTGCCGACCCTGGTCGAGGTCGGCCTCGTGCTCGGCTTTTTCATCGTCAAATATGAGGCGTATTACGCGATCGTCACGTTCATTGCGCTTGCCGCGTACATCGTATTCACCGTGAAGGTCACCGAATGGCGCACGCATTTTCGCCGCACGATGAACGAGCTCGATTCAAAGGCGAATTCGCGCGCGATCGATTCGCTGCTCAACTACGAGACGGTGAAGTACTTCGGCAACGAGGAGTGGGAAGCGCACCGTTACGACGAAAATCTCAAGCGCTATCGCACGGCCGCGATCAAATCGCAGCGCTCGCTGTCGGCGCTGAACTTCGGGCAGCAGGCGATCATCGGCACGGGTCTCGTGTTCATCCTGTGGCGCGCGACCGGAGGTGTGATGGCCGGGCGCCTCACGCTCGGCGACCTGGTGCTGATCAACACCTTCATGCTGCAACTCTATATCCCGTTGAATTTTCTCGGCGTCGTATATCGGGAACTGAAGCAGAGCCTCACCGATATGGATCGCATGTTCACGCTGCTGGGTGCGACGCAGGAAGTGCCCGACGTGCCGGACGCGCCCGCGTTGCGGGTGAGCGGTGCGCAGGTGCGCTTCGAACATGTGAACTTCTCGTATGAGCCGGCGCGGCAGATTCTGCACGACGTGAGCTTCACGATTCCGGCGGGCAGCACTACGGCAGTGGTCGGCCATAGCGGCTCGGGCAAATCGACGCTCGCGCGGCTGATGTTCCGCTTCTACGATCTGGATCGCGTTACGGGCGGTGCGATCACCATCGACGGCCAGGATATTCGCGACGTCGCGCAGGATTCGTTGCGCGCCTCGATCGGCATCGTGCCGCAGGATACGGTGCTGTTCAACGATTCGATCTACTACAACATTGCTTATGGCCGTCCGTCGGCTACTCGCGAGGAAGTGATCGCGGCGGCGCGCGCGGCGCATATTCACGACTTCATCGAAGGACTGCCGAAGGGTTATGAAACGCCGGTCGGCGAGCGTGGCCTGAAGTTGTCCGGCGGGGAAAAGCAGCGTGTCGCGATTGCTCGGACCATCCTCAAGAATCCGCCGATCCTGTTGTTCGACGAAGCGACCTCGGCGCTCGATTCACGTTCGGAACGTGCGATCCAGCATGAGCTCGATCAGATCGCCCGCGAGCGCACGACGCTGATCATCGCGCACCGGCTTTCGACGGTGGTGCACGCGCAGCAGATCATCGTGATGGACAAAGGGCGGATCGTCGAGCGTGGAACACATGCCGAGTTGTTGAGTGCGAACGGACTGTTCGCGCAGATGTGGGCGTTACAGCAGCAACGTGCCGCTGAGACGCCGGAGTCGGCGGAAACGGCGAGCGTGGGCGAGGGCGGACGGTGAGGTTTTGCGTCGGCGCCCAGGGCGGCGTGGCGTGACGAAGCGAGCCTGCGCGAACCTGAGCGAACCCGGGCGACCTCTTGCGCCGGGCGCCCGGCGCTTATCGTGCGTTCAGGCGCTGATCCAGAGTCTGTAGCTGTGCCGGCGTGCCGACGTTTTCCCACAGACCCTCATACACCTCCCCGCTCGCGAGACCACGCGCAATCGTCTCGCGATAGTACGGCGTGAGTGCGCGCCGCGTGCCGCGCGGCAGATCGCGAAACATCCGTGTGTCGTAGAGACCGATGTTGCCGAATGTGAAGCGCGGCTGCGCATCGAGCGACAGCGTCCCGTCGACCAGGCCGAAATCGCCGTTCGGGTGAAACGCCGGGTTCGGCACCATCACCAGATGCATGCCGGGCGTGGCTAGCGCGTTCAGCGCTTTGGCGCGCGTGTCGAGTGTCGCGTAGTCGAAATCCGCGTAGACGTCGCCACTGACCGCGACGAAGACTTCGCTCCTGCCCTCGTCCTCCAGCAGCGGCAGCGCTTGCGCGATACCGCCCGCCGTCTCCAACGCCTCGTGTTCCGCCGAGTAACGCAATTGCACGCTCCAGCGCGAACCGTCGCCGAGCGCGGCTTCGATCTGCTCGCCGAGCCACGCATGGTTGATCACGATAGTTTGAAAGCCGGCGCGCGCGAGGCGTTCGATCTGCCATACGATCAACGGCTTGCCGCCGGCTTCCAGCAAAGGTTTGGGGCATGTGTCGGTTAACGGACGCATGCGCTCGCCGCGCCCGGCGGCGAAAATCATCGCTTTCTTCAGAGACATCGTCATCGGTCAGAACGTGTAGCCGACTTCATTCGCGCGGCCTTCGAGATCGTCCAGCAGCTTCGCGAACGGGCGCAGCGGCGCATACCGTTCGGCGACCTTACGGGAATAACCGATGAAGCGCGGCAGATCCTTCATGTAGTGCGGCTTGCCGTCGCGGTAGTTGATCCGGCAGAACAGCCCCAGCACCTTGATGTGCCGTTGCAGCCCCATCCATTCGAGCTGGCGGTAGAACTCGCCGAAATCCGGATCGACCGGCAGGCCGGCTTTTTTCGCGCGCTCCCAGTAGTACACGAAGCAATCCAGCTCGAACTCTTCGTCCCAGCCGAGGAAGGCGTCGCGCAGCAACGAGGCGGCATCGTAGGTGATCGGGCCGTACACCGCGTCCTGAAAGTCCAGCACGCCGGGATTCACGGGGTTGGGCTCGGCCGCGACCATCAGATTGCGCGGCATGAAGTCGCGCAGCATGAAGACCTGCGGCTGTGCCCGCGCGCTGGCGATCAACAGCGCGAAAGTGCGATCGAGCACCCCGCGGGTCTTTTCGTCGACCTCGCGGCTCAGATGGCGGCCGAGGAACCACTCCGGCATCAATTCCATCTCGCGGCGCAGGAAGGCTTCGTCGAATGGCGGCAGCACGCCTTCGCGCGAGGTGAGCTGCCAGCGGATCAGCGCATCGAGCGCGTCGCGCATCAGCGAGCGGGCGCGGCGGGGCTCATTCCCGCTTTGCGCCTCGGTCAGCGCACCGAGGTACGAAGCGGTGCCCAGATCGGTGACAAGCATGAACCCGGTGTCGAAGTCGACCTCCAGCACACGCGGCACATGCACATTGGCGGCCTCGAGCAGATGCGCGACCTGCACAAATTCGCGGCACTTTTCGGGCGGCGGGGCGTCGACGGCGATCAGGGTGCCGCTGCTGCCGCCTTCCGCCGCCTTACAGGCAAGCCGGAAATAGCGCCGGAAACTGGCGTCGGACGAGGCCGGGGCGAGCGTGTCGAGTTCGAGCGCATAGCGTGCTGCGTGGGCGTTCAGCCATGCCTTGAGCAGGTCGAGGCGGCTGTCGGCGGGAGCTTGGGTGGAGTCTTTGGAGAGGGGCAGCGTCATGAAAACCGGCGGCAAATTCAGGGGGGCAACGTCTTGCCATATAATACCCCACGACTTTTTTGACGCGACTCACGCCGGCTTTCGCGCATTCCGCTTTACCGCCCGCCTCATCGTTCGACAGATTGTAAATATTGATGTGCAGCCGACTGTCACGGTCGGGGTGTGCAGGCGGTGGATCGTGACTGCAGAAGCTGACGGACGGGCCGATTCGCCAAACGATACATGCCGCCTAGACAGCTTTCCCAAACGACTTCCTCTTGTGCCGTAGTGCCGCGCAAAAGGCGGCTCGTAGCGGCGTTGATCGCCGTTCCGGGCCTGATGCCCGCGCTTGCGCACGCCCAGCTGGTGGGGGAAGCGGCGCAGCCGCAACCTATCGACGCGCCGTGGGGCATGCAGCTCGCCCCGCAGCTCGAAGACCATCCGTTGCAGGCCAGCCAGAAGCCGGCCACTTTCGTGCTCGGCGACACGACGAGCGGCACCACCGATCAGGACCTGGCCGCGAAAGGCTCGGCCGAGGTGCGGCGCAATACCTTCGTCATCAAGGCCGACGCGCTGCACTACGATCAGGACACGGACATGGCCGATGCCTACGGCCAGGTTCACCTGAACAACAACGGCGCCGTCTTCTCCGGCCCCGAAGCGCATATGCGGGTGGACTCGAGCGAAGGCTTCATGTCGGCGCCGAAGTATCACTTCAACGTGACGGGCGGCTCCGGCAGCGCGGAGCGCGTCGATCTGCTCGACACCGAGCGTTCGGTGTTCACGAAGGGTACCTACACGGCTTGCTCGTGCTCGGACAATCCGGCCTGGTACCTCAAAGGCGGCGAGTTCGATTTCGACACCGGGGCGGACGAAGGTGTCGCGTACAACAGCGTGCTGTTCTTTCAGGGCGTGCCGATATTCGCGTCGCCGTGGCTGTCGTTCCCGCTGTCGGGCGACCGGCGCAGCGGTATTCTGCCGCCTTCGTACTCGGTGAGTTCGACGAACGGCTTCGAGCTGTCGCTGCCGTACTACTTCAACATCGCGCCGAATCGCGATCTGACGGTCACGCCGCGCCTGATCTCGAAACGCGGTGTGCAGCTGCAGTCGACCTTCCGTTATCTGTCGCCGACGTATTCGGGCTCGATCACCGGTGAGTTTCTGCCGGACGACCACCTGACCCACACCAACCGCTACGCGCTGTACATCCAGCACAACCAGAACTTCGGCAACGGGTTCGGCGGTTATATCTACTACAACAAGGTCTCGGACAATACGTATCCGGAAGACCTGTCGTCATCGGTCAGTCAGTTCCTGAACGGCACCCAGCTTCTGTATCAACAGGAAGCCGGGTTGACCTATAACAACGGCCCGTGGTCGGTGCTCGCCCGCGAACAGCACTGGCAGACGCTGACGCCTTCGGTGGCGCCGTATGGCCGCGAGCCGCAGTTGAACGTGAAGTACGCGAAGTACAACGTTGGCGGTTTCGACTACGGCGCGGAAGCCGACTACACGAATTTCCGCATCACGACCGGGGACCTGACCCAGGGTCAGCGGGTCATGTTCAACCCGTATGTGTCGTATTCGGTGGTCGGACCCGGGTACTTCGTTACGCCGAAGGTGCAGTGGCACCTTGCGTCGTACAACCTGAACAACATCAGCAACGACGTACCGGTCGGCACGCCGAAGAATTTCACCGAATCGATCCCGACGCTCAGCTTCGACACCGGGCTGATTTTCGACCGTTCGGTACGGCTCTTCGGGCAGGATTACATCCAGACGCTCGAGCCGCGGATTTACTACGTCTATACGCCGTACCGCAACCAGGCGTCCGCGCCGCTGTTCGATACGGCCGACTCCGACTTCGGGCTGGCGGAAATCTTCACGCCGAACACCTTCGTCGGCAACGACCGGATCGCCGACGCGAACCGTCTGACCGCGGCCATCACCACGCGCTTCATCAACCCGGCAACGGGCGACGAACGCGCGCGCTTCGTGATCGCGCAGCAGTATTACTTCCAGGATCAGCGCGTCACGCTGCTGCCTACGCAGACCAGCACGCAGGCCACGCATTCGGACCTGATCCTCGGGGCGTCGCTCAAGCTCGGCGCCGGTTTCGCTTCGGAAACGGCGTTCCAATATAATGCCGACAACAACCAGTTGGTGAAGACGAGCGTCGGCTTTGGCTTCAGCCCGGCCTCCGGCAAGGTGATCAATGTCGCGTATCGCTACACGCGCGCAAACACCACGCTGGATAACACGCCGATCAACCAGGTGCTGATTTCGGGGCAGTGGCCGCTGACGCATCGGGTGTACGGGGTAGGGCGATTCAATTACGACCTGGGCGGCCATCGGATCGTCGACGGTCTGGTCGGTCTGCAATACGACGCCGACTGCTGGACGCTCGGCGCCGGGATTCAGCGCTATGCGAACGGCCTGAATACGTCGGGGCAGAATCAGTCGAGCACGCGGTTTCTCGCGCAGTTGACGCTCAAGGGCTTGTCGACCGTCGACAACGGGCTGATTCCGGCGTTCCGCGCCAGCGTGGCTGGCTATACGCCGTTGCCGCCGCCGCCGCCGCCGGAATCGCGTTTCACCAATTACGAATGACGCTGGCGCGATCATTTATCGCATGCGAAAAGACGGGCCAGGCGCGCCCGACATCATTGGAGTATCTGTGGCAATCATGAAAAAGCTTCGCTTGGCAACACTTGCGGCCGGTCTGGTCGCCGCAGCGTCTTTCCTGTCGGTTGCGCCCGCTCAGGCGCAGGCGCTGTCGTCCGGCAATAACGGCCAGACGGTCGACACCATCGCCGCAGTGGTCAACAACGGTGTCATTACACGGCGCGAGCTCGACGATCGCATCGGCCTGATTACCCACCGGCTGAACCAGCAGAACGCCCCGGTCCCGCCGATGGACCAGTTGCGCCAGCAGGTGCTCAACCAGATGGTGCTGGAACGCATCCAGTTGCAGAAGGCGAAAGAAGACGGCATCAACATCGACGATGCCGCCGTGCAAAAAACGCTCGAACGGCTCGCGCAGGCCAACAACATGTCGCTCGACATGTATCGCTCGCGCATCGAGGCGCAAGGCGTGCCCTGGGCCACCTTCACGAAAGACGCACGCACCGAGCTGACGCTCTCGCGTCTGCGTGAGAAGGAAGTGGACAGCAAGGTCACGGTGTCGGATGCCGAGGTCGCGAACTACATTGCCAGCCAGCGCGGCCCGAACGCCGGTCTGACGAGCGATCTGCATCTTCAGCACATCTTCCTGAAGGCGCCGTTGAACGCCTCGGAAACCGATATCGAAACCGCGCAGAAAAAGGCTCAGGCCCTGCTGGCCGAAGCCAAAGGCGGCGCCAACTTCGAGAAGCTGGCGAAGTCGAATTCGCAGGCACCGGATGCTTCGAAAGGTGGCGACACGGGTTTCGTGCCGCCGTCCAAGCTGCCGCCTGAGTTCGTCAAGGCCGCTTCGACGCTGCGTCCGGGCGAGATCAACCCGGATCTGATCCGCACCAACGACGGCTTCGAAATCTTGCGCCTCGTCGATCGTCGCGCCGGCCAGGGCACCAGTTCCGATGCACCGAAGCTCGTGCAAACGCACGTTCGCCACATTCTGCTGCGCGTCGGCGACGGCATGTCCGAGCCGCAAGCCCGTCAGAAGCTGCTTGAGATCAAGAACGAGATCGCCGCCGGCGGCGACTTCGCGAAGTTCGCCCGCACGTACTCGCAAGACGGTTCGTCGTCGCAAGGCGGCGACCTCGGCTGGATCAGCCCGGGCGAGACGGTGCCGGAATTCGAGCGCGCGATGAACAGCCTGCAGGACGGCCAGATCAGCGATCCGGTGCGCAGCGAATACGGTTACCACCTGATTCAGGTGCTGGGCCGCCGCGAATCGGAAGGCTCGGTTTCACAGCAGATGGATCTGGCGCGTCAGGCGATCGGTCAGCGCAAGGCGGAACAGGCCTACGCCGACTGGCTGCGCGAATTGCGCGACACCGCTTACGTGGAAGTGAAGCCGAATCTGTCGAGCATGCAATAAACATCATGACAAGCGCCGCGCAGCCTACCAGCCTTCCGTTGCAGATCGCGATCACGACCGGCGAGCCCGCCGGCGTCGGCCCCGAGCTGACCGCGCAGGCGCTGGCGGGTGCGGCGGCGCACTGGCCTCACGCACAGTTCACCGTGCTGGGCGATGCGGATTTGCTGGCCGACCGCGCGCGCGCGGTCGGGGTCGATTGGGCCGCGTTGCTGGCGCAAGGCAAGCGCGTGCGGGTGCAGCATAGGCCGCTCGGCGCGCCCTCGCTGGCCGGCAAGCTGGACGCCGCCAACGGCCGCTACGTGCTCGATCTGCTCGACTGCGCGATCGACGGCGCCGTGGCCGGCACGTTCGACGCGATCGTCACCGCGCCGCTGCAAAAGAGCACCATCAACGACGCCGGCGTCCCGTTCACCGGCCACACGGAATATCTGGCCGAGCGCACGCACACGCCGCGCGTGGTGATGATGCTGGCCGGCACGGGCAAGCGCCCGTTGCGCGTCGCGCTGGCTACCACGCATCTGCCGCTCAAAGATGTCTCCGCCGCGCTAACGGTCGACGGGATCGTCGAGACGCTGCGCATCGTCGATCACGATTTGCGCCATCATTTTGGTTTGCCCGCGCCGCGCATCCTCGTGACGGGGTTGAACCCGCATGCGGGCGAAAACGGTTATCTGGGCCGCGAGGAAATCGAGGTGATTTCCCCGGCACTGAAGCTCGCGAACGAGCAAGGCATCGACGCTCCTGGCCCCTATCCGGCGGACACCTTGTTCCAGCCGCGTTATCTGGAGCAGGCCGACTGCGTGCTGGCGATGTTCCACGATCAGGGTCTGCCGGTGTTGAAGTACGCGACCTTTGGCGAAGGCATCAACATCACGCTCGGCCTGCCGATCATTCGCACCTCGGTCGATCACGGCACCGCGCTCGATCTGGCCGGCACCGGCCGAGCCGACGCGGGCAGTCTGATCGCCGCGATCGATACGGCGGTTTCGATGGCGCAGCACCGCCGCGCGGGCTGATCCGGCAGCCGCACAGATGGGGCGTACGCGCTCCTCGGCGTTTGCTGTTTTCGTGTTCGTGGCGCGCGTGGCCCTGGTTTGTTGCCGGGTTGTTCCCGGTTGCTCCCGCTTGTTCCCGAGTGCTCCTATTCTTAAGTAATTCTCTTTCAAAGCGTTTCTCCGATGTCCACCAGCAGACAGCAACAGGGCCGCCACCAAGGCCATATCGCGCGCAAGCGTTTCGGGCAGAATTTTCTGGTCGACATGGGCGTGATCGATTCGATCGTCGACGTGATCCGGCCGCAGCGGGGCGAGCGCATGGTCGAGATCGGGCCAGGGCTTGGCGCGCTCACCGAACCGCTGATCGAGCGCCTGGCAACCCCCGAGGCGCCGTTGCACGCGGTCGAGCTGGATCGCGATCTGATCGGCCGTCTCAAGAGCAAATTCGGCGCCTTGCTCGAGTTGCATGCGGGCGACGCGCTTGCGTTTGACTTCGGCACGCTGGCAGCGCCGGGTGAGAAGGGGTCGCTGCGCATTGTCGGCAATCTGCCGTACAACATTTCGAGCCCCTTGCTGTTTCATCTGACCGCCTTCGCGGATCGCGTGATCGATCAGCATTTCATGCTGCAGAACGAAGTGGTCGAGCGCATGGTGGCGGAGCCAGGCACCAAGGCGTTCAGCCGCCTGTCGGTCATGCTGCAATATCGCTACGTGATCGATAAGCAACTCGACGTGCCGCCCGAGGCATTCCAGCCGCCGCCGAAGGTCGACTCGGCGATCGTGCGGATGATCCCGTACGAACTGCATGAATTGCCGGCCGTGGACGAGCGCGTGCTCGGCGAGGTGGTCACGGCGGCCTTCTCGCAGCGGCGCAAGATGCTGCGCAACACGTTGGCCGCGTTCCGCGATCTGGTGGATTTCGAAGCGCTGGGTTTCGATCTGCAACGTCGCGCCGAAGATGTGCCGGTGGCCGAATATGTGCGTGTGGCGCAGATCGTGGCGGCTTCGCCTGCGCGCGGCACCGCAGCCGCGGACATTGAGACTGACGACGCGTGAGTCGCGTCGTACGGTCCCGAACCGAAGTAAGCGCGCGGCGTCCTGCAGCGCGTGCGAAACGCGCCGCGCGCACTCCAACCGCTACGCAGCAGCCCGCTTCACGGGCGCATTGACCAGCGCAATGCCGACGAGCACGAGCGCCGCCGCCATCAGAAAGCGCAGGCTGAACGACTCGCCGAGCAGCAGTACGCCGAAGGTCACGCCAAACAGCGGCGTCAGGAACGAAAACACCGACAGGCGCGACGCGACGTAACGGGTCAACAGCCAGAACCACACCAGATAGCTGACGAACGCGACGATCACCGCCTGATACGCAACGCTCATCACCGCGAGCGGCGTGACGGTTTCCACGCGTGCCTGGCCGAGCCCCAGCGCGAGCGCGAGCAGCACTACAGCCGACACCATTAATTGATAGAACAGCGTCTTGCTGGCGCTCGTGTGGGCAAGCCGCGTGGCGCGGACCACCACGGTGGTCGCGGCCCACAAGATGCCGGCCAGCACGCCGAGCGCGTCGCCGGCGACGCCCTGCAGGGTTGAGCCCTGTGCCGCGTGGTCGTGCAGGAAACCGTCCGCGAACGCTAGCGCCATGCCCACGAACGCCACCAGGATGCCGAGCCACTGGGTGCGCCGCATCCGCTCGCCATCGGCGAACCAGTGCAGGCCGAGCGCTGTGAAGCAGGGTGCGGTGTACAGAAACACCGCCATGCGCGAAGCGCTGGTTAGCGTCAGGCCGAGAAAAATGCACACGAATTCGCCGGCGAACAGCACGCCCGCGAGCAAGCCGGCGCCCAACGTGCCGTCGTCGCGAAACAACGGGGTGCCGCGCGAGCGCGCCCAACCCCAGACCAGCACCGCGGCGATCGCCGAGCGCAAACCCGCCTGGAATATCGGTGGCAATGCGGTGTTGGCGCTTTTGATCGCGACTTGCTGCAGTCCCCAGATCGCGCACAAGCCAATCATCAGAAGGATGGCGAAGCTGTCCAGGGTGCGGCGGGCGGGCAGGGCGGTGGCGCTCATGGGTCTCGTGGCGTTGTCGTTATAGATCGTACGATATCAAATCCGGCCCTCCCGCCATGCGATGACCCCACCGCCTACGCGTGCTTCTTACAATCTGCAAGCGTTTCGATGAGAGAACAACACTTATGTCTGTCTATTTTCTTACTGTCCCGATTTCGCGCTAAGGTTCATCCACGCGCATTTCGTCAGCTCATTCAAACAGCCTGCATGGGCCTTCACGGGAGCTCCCACGCGGACCCGGGCGGCGTCTTCCCGTCGATTGTGCGGCCTCAGATGAGCAGCGTGGCGGCACGTCGCGTCGGGCGCGGCGGTGTCAAAAATCCGCAAAAAGCGGGAACCTGTACGAGGAGACGACATGAAGAACGTAAGCAGGTGGGCGATGGCAGCCGTGCCCGCCGCGTTGGCGTGCCACATGGCGCACGCCCAATCGAGCGTGACGCTTTACGGCGTGATCGACGAGAGTGTGCGCTACCTGACTCATGCAAATCGGGCCGGTGATTCATCGCTCGGACTCGGCAGTGGCGGCATGACGGAGAGCCGCTGGGGCATCAGGGGCACCGAGGATCTGGGCGGCGGCTGGTCGACGTTCTTCAAGCTCGAAAACCGTTTCTACATGAATAGCGGCCAAAGCGATCCCACTTTGCCATTCTTCAATGAGGCACAGGTGGGCGTGCGCTCGGATTCCTTTGGTCAGGTGATCTTCGGCCGTCAGTACAACGTGATGATCGAGGGCGTGACCATTGGCGGTTATGGCAGCAATCTCTGGATTCCATACGATTTCAGCTTTCAGCCGGAAGTGACGATGACCGGCGGCATCTGGACCAGCAACCAGGTGCAGTATCAGGCGAAATATGCGGGTTTCCATCTCGCCGCCGGCTACGCATTCGGCGGCAACGCGGGCAATTCATACGGCAGCCAGGTGGGCGTGGCGGCCGCTTACGCACCGGGTGGCCCGTTCACGTTCGGCGGCGCGTATCAGGAGTCGAAAGATTCAGTCAACGGCGCCGCAGCGAAAGCGTGGACCTTCGGCGGGTCGTACACGTGGAACATGACCCGGTTTTCCGCCGGCTATATCGTCGACCAGAATGACGCCGGATTTTCGAATTTTGCCAACGGGCCGTTCACCGCGCCTGCGCTGGCCGCGCTCAAGTACACGGACTTTTCGCGGCGTCGCATGATCATGGGCGGCATCACGCAGCAGGTCGGTAACGCGTGGCACTTCGCAGCGAACGTGTGGCGCACCCTGCAGGATGGTAAAACCGCTGCGCAGAACGGTTCAGCGTGGCAGTACCAACTGGTCGCCGACTACAATCTCTCGTTGCGCACCGATGTCTATCTGGAAGGCGACTACTCGCTGTACCGGGGCGGTTTGATCGGCGCGCAGTTGCAAGGCGTCAACGGTGTCGGGCTGGCGCAGAAGGGGAGCCAGATTGGCCTGATGGCCGGTATGCGGCATCAGTTCTGAACGCCCGATTTACGCCGGCGCGCCTTCCATGCGCAGCTTCGACCGTTGCGGGTCGATCAGCGTGAAACCCGTTGTGCCGACGATCAGCAGCAGCACGCCCGTTACTGCGAAGCCGATCTCGTAGCCACGCGCGTCGCCTGCCGCGCCGAGCAGCTTGCCCATCGCGACGGGGCCGAGCAGTCCGGCCGTGGTGAAGATCGAGTTGGTGATCGCGAGCAAGGCCCCGCGCCGCGCCACGGGCGCGACTTCCGCGACCAGCATCGGACCGAAGGTGAACGTCTGAAGCGCCAACGCGCTGGCGAGCCCCATCAAGGCGACCTTGACGAGCGGCGGCGCGCCGAACAGCAATGCGCAGTACGCCAGTCCGCTCACCACGCAGGCCGCGCTGATCAACTTGCCGCGAGCTGCCTTCGACGACACGCCACGCTTGAGCATGCGATGCGAGACCATCGCGAGCGCGATGCCGATCGGAATTTGCGCCGCGACTTGCAGCGCGAACAGCCAGCCGGCCTGGGTTGCGGCGAAGCCGAGGCCGAGCCGGAAATACGCGGGCACCCAGGTGAAACCGATCGCGATTACCGCATAGGCGACAAAGCATTGCAGCATCACGCCGATGACCGTGCGGTCGCTCAGCATGTGCCGCAAGCGCAACGACGCCGCGCGAGGGACCGCCCCTGCAACGGCAAGCGCGGGTGAGGCGTTGTGCTGACGATTCCCTGTCTTGCCCAGACACAGCCACAGGATCGTCCAGCCAATGCCGACCGCGCCAAGCGTGAGAAACGTTGCGTGCCAGTGCCACCGCTGCGAGATATAGGTGAGCGCGGGCCCGGCGATGATGACGCCCGCCGTTGCCCCCTGCTGCACGATGACGGTGGGAAGACTGCGCTCACGGTCGTCGAACCAGCTATAGACCACATGCAACGCGAGCGACGAGGCCGGTCCTTCGCCCGCACCCAGCAGGACGCGGCATAGCAGCAACACGGCAAAGCTGGTCGGCCACGCGAGCGGCAACTGCGCGACCGCCCAGGTCAGCGCGAGCGCGGCAAGCAGCCATTTCATATTGACGCGGTCGGCAATCAGGCCAATGGCAATGCCCGAGAGCGAGAACAGCAGAAAAAACGCGCTGCCGACGAAGCCGAACTGACCATGCGTCAATTGCATGTCATGCATCATCGGGATCGCGACCAGTCCGAGCACGGCCTTGTCGGCGAAATTGATCAGCATGAACAGGAACAGCGAGGCGACGATGACCCAGCGGCGGCTCGGCGCGGCCTCGCGTGTGTGGGCGGCCTGAAGCGGCGCCGTATCGGCGGCGAGCGCCGTGCAGCGCTTCGTGCTGCTGAGAATAGTGGGCAAGGCGTGTCTCCGTTTCTGGCGCGGGGCGCTGGGTTTTCGCCCATTTGAGGTGGTATAAGTGAATTGTTCAAGTGCATTCTCGTTATCGGGAGCTTGCAAATCATGCATGAGGTCAATTCCCGCCGCCTTGGCCATCTGATCGCGCTGGCGGAGGAAGGCAGTTTTGCGCGCGCCGCCGAGCGGGTTCATTTGAGCCAGCCGGCGTTGAGCCGCAGCATCCAGGCGCTGGAAGAGGAAGTCGGCATGAAGCTGTTCGATCGTGCCGCCCGCGGCGTCGCGATGACAGCGGCCGGGCGGCTGCTGGTCGAGCGCGCCCGGCGCGTGCTGTTCGAAACGCGTTGCCTGTTCCGCGACGTCGAACTGCTGAAGGCGCACGAACTCGGCGAAGTGCGTATCGGCCTTGGTCCCTATGCGGCCGTCGTGCTACTGCCGGACTTGCTGGTGGAGTTCGCGCGGCGCTTTCCGAAGATCAAGGTGTCGATCGAACTCGGCGAAGGCGATGGGCTGCTTGCCAAGCTGCGTGGCGAACAGATCGATTTTCTGGTCACCGACCGCCGGGTGCCGCCCGTCACGCCCGATGTCACGTTGCAGCGCCTGCCGCGTCACGAGGGCGGCTGGTTCGCGCGGCCGGACCATCCGCTGTTTGCACGCGGCACCGTGCAGTTGGCGGCGTTGCGCGAGTTCCCGCTGGTCTCGGTGAGCTTGCCCGCGTTCATGAAAGACGCCTTGCATCGCCTGCTCAAGTATCGTGCTCACGAGCAGATTCCATTGCAGATCGAATGCAACGACGTGGCGGTACTGAAGGACGTCGCCGCGCAGACGGACGCGGTGCTGTTCTCCACGGCGTCAGCGGTGCGGCGGGATCTGGAAATGCGGCGGCTCGCGCGCATTCCGCTCGTCAATCCCCCGCGTCTCGCACTGGAATTCGCGCTCGTGTATCTGGCCGAACGCACGCCTTCGCCCGCCGCGTATTCCGCGTTGGGGCTTGCCGAGCAGGTGATGGAGGACGCCAACCGCGCTGCGCAGGGCCTGCTGCACTCCGGCGCGCCGACGGCGTAGCGGGCGGATGGATGGCCGGCGGTGCGATTCGATGAGCGTCCCGGTGATTACCCTGGAGGCGGTTGACACAACGGCTCCAATCGCGGACGATCCGGAATCCAGATTCCGGTTTTACGTGAATCTCCCTTTATTCGAAGCAGCGAACCGAGACTGAGCAGCGCATGACGACGACTTCACCGCGCGGCCGCGAAATGCAGCCAGGCGCCATCGCGGCGCCGCGTCAGACGCGCAGTCAGCAGGGGCTCGTTCGCATGCTGCAGGCCGGGCGCGAGTTGATCGAAGCGAGCGGCAATCTCGACGATCTGTCGATCAACGACATCGTCGAACGCGCGGGTACGTCGATCGGCGCATTCTATCGGCGCTTCGACAACAAGGACGCCTTCTTCGATGTCCTCCAGGATGCGGCGATGGAAGCGGGACTCGAGCACGTACGCGAGGCCGTCGAGCGTGACCCTGCCTGGCGTTCGAACGATGCGGGCACGCTTGCCGATGCGGTTATTTCGTTTTACGTCGTGACGTTCCGGCGCAATCGCGGGCTGTATCACGCATCATTGCTGCGAGCGTCGCAACGCAAAGCCAGTTGGGATGTCGTGAAGTCGGCAAATCACGAGGTTCTGGCAATGATGGTGCCGCGTCTCGTCAGCGCTTTGGCGCAGTCGCGCGGCATCAAGGCGGATCACGACACCACCCAGGCGCTCGAATTCGAAGTGCGCGCCACCTTGCAGATGATTCTTGGCATGCTGGTCAATAGCGTGCTGAACGATCCCGGTCCTTTGTCGCTGTCCAGCCGCCAGTTGCGCTCGTGGCTGCAGATCCGGCTGCGCCGTTGCCTCGGCCTCCCGGACTACTGATTTTTTTCCCCAAAAAACGGAATCGGAATTCCGGTTCTGTACGCCAGAAAACTATCCGGATGCCGCACGATTTCCACTGCGCGCCGTCGAGCCTTCAAGGAGACACTGCATGAGTTCATGTTGCCCGGAACGGGTCCGCAATCCCGCCTTCGATGCGCCGCATATCGGCGAACCGCTCGATGTCGCGTTCGACGCCAGCGTGAATCTCGCATTCACGATTGCTGCGCCGACCGTGCCGCCGCGCCTCACCGAGCACTCGCGACGCATGGCGCAGCGGATCTATCGCGTCGCCGGGCGCGTGTATTGCGCGGTCGGCTATGCAATCGCGAACATTATCTTCGTGGTGGGCGACGAGGGCATCGTGGTCATCGACACGACCGAAGCGGTGTCGGCAGCGAAACGCATCTATGAGGATTTCTGCGCGATCGATCCGCGGCACGCAAAGCTGCCGGTCAAGGCCGTGGTCTACACGCACAACCACACGGATCATACGGGCGGCGTGCGTGCTTTTGTCGACGAAACCGCGCTCGAGGCCGGCAGCATCGAGATCATCGCGCACCGCTCGTTGATGGAGACCGTGATCAACAACGCCAATCTCGTGGCGCCGATTCTTGCCACGCGTTCGGCGTACAGCTTCGGCACCCTGCTGCCGGAGGGCGCGACCGGCAAGGTCAACGCGGGCATCGGGCCGGTTCTGATCGCCGAGCCGGCGAGTTTCTTCGCGCCGACCCGCGTGTTCGACGACAGGCTCGACATCGTGCTGGCAGGCGTGCATTTCGAGTTCCGCTATGCGCCTTCCGAAGCCGACGACGAAATCGTCATGTGGCTGCCGGATCTCGATGTGCTGCTGTCGGCGGAAGTGATCCAGGGAGAGTGTCTCGCGAACGTGCATACGCTGCGCGGCACGCGTTATCGCGATCCGGTGCGCTGGTATCAGACGATCGACATGATGCGCGGTTTCAATGCGGCGCATATGGTGCCTGCGCATGGCCGCCCGGTATCGGGCGCGCAATACGTTGCCGAGGTGTTGTGCGTGTATCGCGACGCTATCCAGTTCATTCACGACCAGACCATCCGCCAGATGAACCTCGGTCTGAGCCCGGACGAACTCGCCGAGGCGATTCCCGCGTTGCCGCCTCATCTCGCGGAACATGCATGGCTCGGCGAGTACTACGGCACCGTCAAGCATTCGGTGCGACAGGTATATAGCGGTCAACTCGGCTGGTTCGACGGCGATCCGGCGTCGCTCGATCCGTTGCCGCGTGTTGAGCGTTCGCAGCGTATGGTGCGGATGATGGGCGGCGCAGAGGCAGTGCGCGCCGCCGTGCGCGCGGCATTGGACGAGTCGGACTGGCGTTGGGCCGCGGAACTGGCCACGCTGCTGGTGCGCCTCGACAAAACCGACAGCGAGGCGCGCAAGCTCAAGGCGAGCGCGCTGCGCGAATTGGGCTATCGCACGGTGAACACCAACTGGCGCAACTGGTATCTGAGCGCAGCACGCGAGCTCGAACACGCCTTCGACGAATTGCCGTTTGGCGGCAGTTCGAGCTTCGCCTCGGCGGATGTGTTGCGCGCTCAACCGTTGCGCAATGTGTTCCAGCGCTTCAGTGTAAACGTCGATCCGCAACGTTGCGCCAATGTGCAGATGACGCTCGCATTCCGCGTGACGGATCGCGATGAAACCTACGCGCTCGAATTGCGGCGTGGCGTGTTGCAGATTCACGAGTGCGCGCCTGCGGCGATCGACGTCCAACTCGCGCTGGAAACCGCCACTTTGTACAGTACGCTTCGCGACATGGCGGCGCAGTTGCCGAAGTGTCTGGAGAGCGGCACAGTAACCCTGGAGCGCGGCACGGCTGCGCAGTTGCACGCGTTTTTCGACTGCTTCGATAGGCCGGCGCGGCGGATGCCCGCACTGACCACGCGATAGAGTCAGGATAGAAACGGCGTCGCGCGCTGCGGCGCGATGGCGCATTGGCAGCGCGCCACATCATGCATTGGCGCATTGCGATACGAAACACACGGAGGAGACTTGGAAAAGATATGGTTGAAGTCCTACCCGCCGGGCGTCCCGGCGGAGATCGACGCTACACAGTTCAGCTCCGTTGGCGACATGCTGGAGCAGAGTTTCGCGGCGCACGCGGCCGCGCGCGCGTTCGTCTGCATGGGGCGCGAGCTGACCTACGGCGAACTGGATGCGAAGTCACGAGATCTTGCAGCGTGGTTTCAACGGCTGGGTCTTGCGCGGGGCGCGCGTATCGCTGTGATGCTGCCGAATGTTCTGCAATATCCGGTGGCTATGGCGGCCATTCTGCGTGCCGGCTACGTGGTGGTGAACGTCAATCCGCTGTATACGCCGCGAGAGCTGGAGCATCAGTTGATCGATAGCGGCGCGCAAGCAATCGTGCTGCTCGACACGTTCGCGAAGACGCTTGAGGCGGTGCAGGCGCGCACGTCGGTCAGGCATGTTGTGCTGACTTCGATCGGCGAGATGCTCGGCGCGGGGAGCCCCGTGATCGCGGGCGATCTGCCGCCAGCTTCGTGTATCGCGCTGGACGATGCAATCGCCCGCGGTGCGGAGGCGGGCTTCACGCCGGTCGCGCTCACGCAAAACGATGTGGCCGTGCTCCAATATACCGGCGGCACGACCGGCGTTTCGAAAGGCGCCACGTTGCTGCATGGCAATCTGATCGCCAACGTGCTGCAATCGGCGTTGTGGCGCGAGCCGGTTTATCGCGAGCGCAGCGATATCAAGCAGTACATCACGGTCGTCGCGCTGCCGCTTTATCACATCTTCGGGCTGACGATCTGCGGTTTGCTGACGATGCGTTGCGGCGGCCTGGGCATCCTGATTCCGAATCCGCGCGATCTGCCCGGGATGATCAAAGCCTTGCAAGGCTTCGCGCTCAACTCGTTCCCCGGCGTGAACACGATGTACAACGCGCTGTTGAACGAACCCGACTTCAGGACGCTCGACTTCTCGAAGCTGGTGCAATCGAACGGCGGCGGCATGGCGGTGCAGCAAGCCGTTGCGCAACGCTGGCAAGCGCTGACTGGCGTGCCGATTGTCGAAGGTTATGGGCTCTCGGAAACCTCGCCGTGCGCCACTACCAATCTGCCGACGTCCACCGCATTCACCGGGACCGTCGGCTTGCCGTTGCCGTCCACGGATATTTCGATTCGCGACGACGCCGGGCGCGAAGTGCCGCTCGGCGAGCGCGGCGAAATCTGCATTCGCGGACCGCAGGTGATGGCCGGCTATTGGAACCGTCCCGATGAAACCGCGAAGGTGATGACGCCGGATGGCTTCTTCAAATCCGGTGACATTGGCCTGATGACGGAAGAAGGTTTCGTGAAAATCGTCGATCGCAAGAAAGACATGATTCTGGTGTCGGGCTTCAACGTCTATCCGAACGAAATCGAGGACGTGGTGGCGAAGCATCCGGGCGTGTTCGAAGTGGTCGCGGTCGGCGTGCCGGACGCCGAGGCGGGTGAGGTGGTGAAGCTTTATGTGGTCAAGAAAGACCCGGCGCTCACCGAAGCGGAGATTCTCGCCTTCTGCAAGGAGCAACTGACGGGTTACAAGCGCCCCAAAATCATCGAGTTTCGCAGCGAACTGCCAAAGACTAACGTCGGGAAGATTTTGCGGCGCGTATTGCGCGACGAGGTGAAAAGCGCGGGCTGAAAACGGGCGTGTCGTGTGTCCTGACTTGGGTGTCCGACATGCTGCAACGTTGAGGCTCCCTGCAGCGTGGCGTAATTCCGGGTACATTCTTGTTCTCGACACCACGCACTAGGGAGTACACGATGCGCCTGCTTCACACCATGCTCCGGGTCGGCGACCTGGACCGTTCGATTGCTTTTTACACCGAGCTGCTCGGCATGAAATTGCTGCGCCGCGAGGATTATCCGGAAGGTAAATTCACGCTGGCGTTTGTCGGCTATGAAGACGAACGCAGCGGTACCGTTCTCGAGCTGACACATAACTGGGACACGCCGTCGTACGACCTCGGCAACGGCTTTGGCCACCTCGCGGTCGAAGTGGAAGACGCCTATGCAGCGTGCGACAAGATCAAGGCGCAAGGCGGCAAGGTCGTGCGCGAAGCCGGCCCGATGAAACACGGCACCACCGTGATTGCTTTCGTCGAAGATCCGGATGGCTACAAGATCGAGTTCATCCAGAAGAAAAAATGACGTAAGCGGCAGGGCGAGGACAAGCGATGAATAACAGCAATCCCTACTTCAACGAACTTGCCGACATTCACGTCGAAATTCAGGCGCTGTTTGACGGCTCCGCGGATCACGGCGCGCTGGAGCGCATCATGGCGCGCTTTGCCCCGCAGTTCACGCTGGTCATGCCGTCCGGTCTCGTACTCGACCACGCGGGTCTGCGCGCGACTTTCACGAAGCTGAACGGCGCGCGTCCCGGCTCGCAGATCACTATCCGCGATATGGAAATCGTCGCCGAGTATCCGTCGGGCGCGGTGGTGAAATATCGCGAGTATCAACGCGACAGCGCGCGCAATGCGAACGTGCGACGCTCGACAGCGGTGCTGGAACTCGACGCACACGGCAAGGTGATGTGGCGTCACCTGCAGGAAACCTTCTGCACGGAGTAAGTGGCGGGTTTTGGAACGCCGGTGCGTCGGCTTTGGGCTGAGGCACCGGCTTTTTGAGGTTTCGCGGCTTTGTGCCGAAGAAAGCCCGAAGGTTCTAAAGCGTCGGCAATAATTCCGGCGGATGCGACTTCAACGTCTGCCGCGCTTCGCGGAATTCCGGGAAAATCGATTCGACCGTCTGCCAGAAGCGGGGACTGTGATTCATCTCCCGCAGATGCGCGAGTTCGTGCGCCACGACGTAGTCGATGATCGACAACGGAAAGTGAATCAGCCGCCAGTTCAGGCGGATCTTGCCGTCGCTTGAACAACTGCCCCAACGGGTGGCCGCTGAAGAGAGCGCATACGCACGATAGTTGACACCCAGCTTTTCCGCGTAGATCGCGAGGCGCTCGCCGAACAGACGTTTTGCTTCGCCCTGCAGCCAGCCTTGCACGCGATCCTTGATCTGCTGCGGATCGGCTTGCAACGGCAGTGGAACCTGCAACGCGGCTTCATCCGCATTGAACGCGAGCGTGCCTTGCGGCGAGCCGAGCTTCACACGCACCGGCTGGCCGAGATACGGCACTTCGGCACCGTCTTTCCAGTCGACCTTGGGCAGCGCGCGCTGTTCGACACGCGTTTGCCACTCGATCAGCTTCGTGAAGATCCAGCGCTGCTTTTCGGTGATCGCGGTTTCGATATCGGCGAGCGTGACCCAACGTGGTGCGGTAATCATCAGGCCGGTGCTGTCGATCGCAAACCCGATCGAACGGCGGGCCGAGCGCTTGAGCACATAGTGCAGCGTGCGCGAACCGATGGTGATGCTGCGCAGCTTGGTGCCATCAGGTGCGAGCGGCACGGCCGGTTGCTGCCCGCTTTGCGAGCCCGCGGACGGAGCGGAGGGTGTTGGGGACGACGACATCGACCCCGGCTCGGCGAAGAGCGGGAGATCGAGCTGCCGGTTATCGAGCGCCACAGCGGGCTGCGACGTAGGAGACTTCTGCATCGGATTCGGCTTCGCGCAAATGCGCCTTCGAGGGCGCGGGCGCGTCAGATTGGTGCGGCGGCGGAACTGCTATCCGCCGCGCGGTACGCAGTAGGATCGATGCGACGCATTTCTGCTTCGATCCATTGTTCGACGCGCGTGTTCACTTCATCGGGCGTGAGCCCCGTCGTGTCAATCGGCTTGCCGATCGACACTGTGACTATACCCGCATATTTGAGAAACGAGTTACGCGGCCACACGCGCCCGGCGTTGTGCGCGATCGGCACGACGGGTGCGCCGGTGGCAATCGCGAAACGCGCGCCGCCGGTTTTGTACTTGCCCTGCTTGCCGGTGGGCGTACGGGTGCCTTCCGGAAACATGATGACCCAGGCGCCTTCCGCCATGCGCTGCTTGCCTTGCCTGATGACTGATTCGAACGCGTACTTGCCTTCCTTGCGGTCGATGTGAACCATCTTCAACATGCCGAGCGCCCAGCCGAAGAACGGCACGTACAGCAGCTCGCGCTTGAACACGTAGCACAGCGGCCGCGGCATCAGCGCCGGAAACGCCAGCGTTTCCCACGCCGATTGATGCTTGGACAGCAGCACGGCCGGACCGTCGGGCAGATTCTCGAAGCCTTCGATCCTGTAGCGGATGCCGTTCAGCCAGCGCACCGTGCGCAGCGTGGCGCGGCACCAGCCGGCTGCCATCCAGTAGCGGCTGTCGGCGCGCATGAACGGAAACGCGATGAAGCACGCGGTTGCATACGGCACCGTGAAGAGCACGAAATAGATCAGGAGCAGCAGGGAACGAATGAAGCGCATCGGCGTGGTCTGTGAGGGTTGGGGACGCGCGTGGTGCGAGTCACTCTTGAGCGTCGGAAAGGAAGTCGAGCGCGAACGCCCGCAGGTCGTCATGCACGCGCGTGCCTTCGGGCAGTCCGCCGGCCTGGAGCGTTTTGCGGCCCTTGCCGGTCAGCACCAGGTGGGTTGGATGTCCGAGCGACGCGCCCGCTTCCAGGTCACGCATCGCGTCGCCGACCACCGGCGTATGCTGCGGATCGACTTCGAAACGTTCGGCGATCATCTTCAGCATACCGGGCTTTGGCTTGCGACATTCGCAGTGATCCTGCGCCGTATGCGGGCAGAAGAACACCGCGTCGATACGCCCGCCGACTGCCGCCGCCATGCGATGCATTTTCAGATGCATCGCATTGAGCGCGTTCATGTCGAAGAGACCGCGGCCGATGCCCGACTGGTTGGTCGCGACCGCAATGCGATAACCCGCCTGGTTGAGCCGCGCGATCGCTTCGAGCGAACCGGGCAGGGCGACCCATTCGTCCGGCGACTTGATGAACGCGTCGGAATCGACGTTGATCACGCCGTCGCGGTCGAGGATCACCACTTTTTTGGTCGGCATGGCGCGGGGCTCAGGCGGCGAGTCGGGAAATGTCGGCGACGCAATTCATCTGCTGATGCAGCGCGCCGAGCAAAGCCAGACGGTTGGCGCGCAACGCCGGATCTTCGGCGTTGACCATCACGTCGTTGAAGAACGTATCGACAGGTTCGCGCAACGCGGCGAGCGCGGTCAGCGCGCCCGTATAGTCGCGCGCGGCGAGTTGCGATTGCACGCGCGGTGCGACCTGCTCCAGTTGCGCATGCAAGGCTTTTTCCGCCGCTTCGGTCAGCAACGTGACCAGCACACCGCCGGTGACCGAGCCTTCCGACTTCTTCAGGATGTTCGAAATGCGCTTGTTAGCCGCCGCGAGCGAGGCCGCTTCCGGCAGCGCCGCGAACTCGCGCACCGCATCCAGACGCGCGACGATGTCGTCGAGGCGCGTGGGGTTCAGTGCCAGCACCGCGTCGATTTCGCCCGGCGCGTAGCCGCGTTCGCGCAGCAGACCGCGCAGGCGGTCCATGCTGAATTCGTAAATTGCCTGCGTCGAATCGGCGACACCCGGCACGGCGGCAAATTGCGCGTAAGCGGTGCGCAGCAGTTCGATCAGATCGACCGGCAATTGCTTCTCGACCAGAATCCGCAGTACGCCCAGCGCATGACGGCGCAGCGCGAACGGGTCTTTCTCGCCGGTGGGTTGCAGGCCGATGCCCCAGATGCCGACCAGCGTTTCAAGCTTGTCGGCAAGCGCGACGACGGTGCCGGTTGCCGTGGCGGGCAATGCATCGCCGGAGAAACGCGGCTGATAGTGTTCCGAGCAGGCCAGCGCAACTTCTTCCGGCTCGCCGTCGTGGCGCGCGTAGTACGTTCCCATCGTGCCTTGCAGCTCGGGGAATTCGCCGACCATGTCGGTGATCAGGTCGGCCTTCGAGAGGCGCGCGGCGCGCTTTGCCAGTCCGACATCCGCACCGGTCAGCGAGGCGATTGCACCCGCCAGCGCTTCGACGCGCTCGACGCGTTGCAGCGCCGAACCCAGCTTGTTGTGATAGACGACGTTGGCAAGCAACGGCACGCGCTCGGCGAGCGGCTTCTTCTTGTCCTGCTCGAAGAAGAACTTCGCATCGGCCAGACGCGGACGCACCACGCGTTCGTTACCTTCGACGATATCGCCCGGCGTCTTCGTTTCGATGTTCGACACGATCAGGAAGCGCGAGCGCAGCTTGCCGTTCGCATCCGTCAACGCGAAGTATTTCTGGTTCGTCTGCATGGTCAGGATCAGGCATTCCTGCGGCACTTGCAGGAACTCGTCCTCGAAACGGCAGGCGTAGACCACCGGCCATTCGACCAGCGAATTCACTTCATCCAGCAGCGATTCGGGCATCACGACCTGGTCGCCGTCGGCTTGCGCGAGCAGATGCGTGCGGATGGTTTCCTTGCGGTCGGCGAAATTCGCGACCACGCGTCCTTTGTGCAACAGCGTGTCGGCGTACGAGTCCGCGTGCTGGATCTGCACGAGGCCTTCGGACAGGAAGCGGTGGCCGAGTGTGGTGTCGTCGGCGTCGATACCGAGCGCCGTGACCGGCACGACCTGGTCGCCGTGCAGGGTGGTCAGGCGATGCACCGGACGCACGAACTGCACGTTGGTGCCGTCCGGGCGCTGATACGTCATCACCTTCGGGATCGGCAGCTTGGCGAGCGTTTCGTTGAGCGCGCTTTGCAGGCCTTCGACGAGCGTGGCGCCCGGCGCGGCGTAGCGCAGGAAGAAGGCTTCGGCCTTGCCGTCCTGCGCGCGTTCCAGGTCGTTCACCGAGAAGTCGGGGAAGCCGAGCGCGGCCAGTTTCTTGGCGAGCGGCGCGGTGGGCTGGCCGTCTTTATCGAGCGCGACCGAAACCGGCAGCACTTTTTCGCGCACGTGTTTTTCCGGCGCGACCGCACGTACGTTCTTGATGGTGACGGCGAGACGGCGCGGCGTGGCGTAACGTTCGAACGACAGTTCGCCTTCGATCAGGTCGCGCGCCGCGAGGCGCTGCGCAATGCCTTCGGCGAACGCGTCGCCCAGGCGCGCGAGCGCTTTCGGCGGCAGTTCTTCGGTCAGCAGCTCGACGAGCAGGGTAGCTTGATGGGGTTGAGTCATTTCTTGATGTTCTCGTCAGTCCGGATCGATCTTGCGTTCGATTTTCAGCGGCGGTGCCCATGCGGGCTTGGCTGCATCCTGTTCGTCGGTCGTGAGGCCTGGCACGCCGTGCACCGGATTGCCGAGCATCGGGAAACCGAGCTTTTCGCGCGATTCGTAGTAAGCCTGCGCGACCAGACGCGACAGCGCGCGAATCCGGCCGATATAGGCCGCACGTTCCGTGACGGAGATTGCCCCGCGGGCGTCGAGCAGGTTGAACGTGTGGCCGGCCTTCAGCACCAGTTCATAAGCGGGCAGCGCGATCTGCGCTTCGATCATGCGCTTGGCTTCCGCTTCGTAGCTGTTGAAGAACGTGAACAGCAGATCGACGTTCGCGTGCTCGAAGTTGTAGGTCGACTGTTCGACTTCGTTCTGGTGGTACACGTCGCCGTACGTCAGGCGACGCAGTTCCGGGCCGTTCGGGCCTTGCTCTTCCCACTCGGTCCAGACGAGGTCGTAAACGTTTTCGACCTTCTGCAGGTACATCGCGAGACGTTCGAGGCCGTAGGTGATTTCGCCGAGCACCGGCTTGCAATCCAGACCGCCGACCTGCTGGAAGTAGGTGAACTGGGTCACTTCCATGCCGTTCAGCCACACTTCCCAACCGAGGCCCCAGGCGCCGAGCGTCGGGTTTTCCCAATCGTCCTCGACGAAGCGCACGTCGTTCTGCTTCAGATCGAAGCCGAGGGCCTCCAACGAGCCGAGGTACAGATCGAGGATGTTTTCCGGCGCCGGCTTGAGCACCACCTGGTACTGGTAGTAGTGCTGCAAGCGGTTCGGGTTCTCGCCGTAACGGCCGTCTTTCGGGCGGCGCGACGGCTGCACATAGGCGGCTCGCCACGGTTCCGGACCGATCGCGCGCAGGAAAGTATGGACGTGGGACGTGCCCGCGCCGACTTCCATGTCGATCGGCTGGAGCAACGCGCAACCCTGCTTATCCCAGTAGGACTGCAGTGTCAGGATGATTTGCTGAAACGTGAGCATGAAGTGCCTTTCGGGCATAGGGCCGCGCCGCAAACGCCGGAGCGCGCGGGCTGACCGTGGAGCGAAGTGCTAAACCGTAGATTTTAACGGAAAGGGAGGGGGGTGTCCGTTTTGCGGGGTCTGACGGGAACTGAAGTGTTCCCCAAACGAAAAAAGGCCGCTTTCGGCGGCCGATTGTGGTTCGTGTTCCTGGGGAGGTGTTTCGTGGGTTAGCTGGTCCCACCCACCAACATATGCACGGACGAATCCGTCACCTCCACAAACCCCTCAATCTCCATCTCCAGTTCCCGCGGCAGAGCGAGCATATTGCACGACACCACACTGTCGTAAATATTCTCCGCGCGCCCAAAGAAATTCCCAGGATTGAATAAAGGCGGCAAATGCCACCACATCCGATAGTCCTTCGCCCACAGCCACTCGATCAACGCCTGCGAACGATCGCGCTGGTCGTTCTCCACGTAAATCACCGGCCGCGAGCGGGCGATGGTTTCCTCCGCCCCTTGCAGCGCGCTTAACTCGAAGCCCTCCACATCGAGCTTCAGCAAGCCGACCGTATGCGAGCGCAGCACATCGTCAAGCCGGACGCACGGAACCGGAATCGTGTTTGCCGCAGCCTCGGTCTGCATCGACACGGCGCCAAAGTTGCCCGGCGCGTCGTAGTCGGGCCGCGCAAAATGCAGTGTGCCCGCACTCGCCCCGCATGCATACGGCCAGGCCAGCACGTTACGCAAGCCATTGGCCGCGAGATTCGCACAGAGGTTCTGAAAGATCACCGGCTGCGGCTCGAATGCAACCAGCACCTGGCGTCGCGCCAGCGCCTCGCGAGCCAGCATGACGGTATGCACGCCGATATTCGCGCCGACTTCCACAATGATCCCCGGTTGCACCAGTAACTGTCGCAGTACGGCGGATTCCAGCTCGCAGCACTCGCCGTATTCGATGAGCGCCCGGCCTAGATAGAAGTCGTTGGGATTGACGAGCATCCAGCCGTGCCGGGTCTGGACAAGTTGCGTATGAGCCGCAAGCGGCAGCGGAGCAGAAGGGGACGTGAGCATGAACATTAAGCGGGTGCAGAAGACCCGCCAATGTACGATCCGTCGCAGCAGTTGTATATAAGACGGGTTCCTAAGGATTCTTATTTTTCTGAAAGAAATCCCCGCCAAAACCTAAGACTCAGGCGGCGATCGGTTCAATAAGAACCGCCGCCGTCACAACCGGCCTACGTCGCGGCCAATTCAACCTTCGGCGCAAACGAATCGCTTTGCGCCATGGGCCAGTATTTTTCATACAGCGTGTAGCGATAATTGCCGTTCAGCAGATCGTTCGGATCGAGATACTTCAGCAGTTCGGACATCAACTGCACCTCATGCGACGACACACGCCGCACGATGTGATGCGCGCGCAGCTCCGCCGGATGCTTGAGCCCCGCGGCCTGAATGATTTCCTTCAGCGCATGCAACGTGTTGTGATGGAAGTTGAACACGCGATCGGCCTTGTCCGGCACGACCAGCGCACGTTGGCGCACCGGGTCTTGCGTCGCGACGCCCGTCGGGCAGCGGCCGGTGTGGCAGGTCTGCGCCTGAATACAACCGACCGCGAACATGAAGCCACGCGCCGCGTTGACCCAGTCCGCGCCGATCGCCAGCGTCTTCGTGATGTCGAACGCGGTGATCATCTTGCCGCTCGCGCCGATGCGGATGCGCTGACGCAAACCGATGCCGACCAGCGTGTTGTGCACCAGCAGCAAGCCTTCTTGCAACGGCACGCCGACGTGGTCGGTGAATTCCAGCGGCGCCGCACCCGTGCCGCCTTCCGCGCCGTCGACCACGATGAAGTCCGGCAGAATGCCCGTTTCCAGCATCGCTTTCGCTATGCCGAAGAATTCCCACGGATGCCCGATGCACAGCTTGAAGCCGGTCGGCTTGCCACCGGACAGTGTGCGCAAGCGGTCGACGAATTCGAGCAGACCGCGCGGCGATGAGAATTCGGAGTGGGTGGCGGGCGAGATGCAATCGCGGCCCATCGGCACGCCGCGCGTTTCCGCGATCTCGGGTGTGATCTTGGCGGCCGGCAGCACGCCGCCGTGACCGGGCTTCGCACCTTGCGAGAGCTTCACTTCGATCATCTTCACTTGCGGCTCGGCGGCCTGCTTCGCGAACTTCTCCGCGCTGAAGGTGCCGTCGTCGTTGCGGCAGCCGAAATAACCCGAAGCGATTTCCCAGATGATGTCGCCGCCATGCTCGCGGTGGTATTTCGACATCGAACCTTCGCCCGTGTCGTGCGCGAAATTGCCTTTCTTCGCGCCGAGGTTCAGCGCCATGATCGCGTTCGCCGACAACGAACCGAAGCTCATCGCGGAGACGTTGAAGATCGACATCGAATAAGGCTGCGCCCGGTCGGGCCCGACGACGATACGGAAGTCGTGGCTGGCGATCGTGGTCGGCGCGAGCGAGTGGCTGATCCATTCGTGCGCGACGGCTTTCACGTCGAGTTCGGTGCCGTACGGGCGGCTATCGACGTCGTTCTTCGCACGCTGATAGACGATGCTGCGTTGCGCGCGAGAGAACGGTTTCTCGTCGGTGTCGTCCTCGACGAAATACTGGCGGATTTCCGGGCGGATGAATTCGAAGAGAAAGCGGAAGTGGCCCCACAGCGGATAGTTGCGCAGAATCGCGTGGCGTTGCTGCGTCAGATCGAACAGGCCCAGCGCGACGAGCGCCACCGGCACGATGATCCAGAACCACGAAATGTGATGCGCCGCGGCGAGCGCCGCACAGGCTGCGAGCAGAATGACTGCGCACCACATTGCCAGATAACGTCGAGAAAGCATGGGGACTCCAGTGCAGTGGGGATCGTCGCGGAGGGATCGTCGACGCGCTCGGCGCAGGCGGAATCAGCCGCGAAGGGAAACGAACGACTGCTTGTTATTGGGAAGCTGATGCAAGGGGAAGCCGGCTCAAGGGAAGCTGGCTCAAACCCGCAGGTCAACGGGCGGTCAGCAACGCTGCCTGTTGCGCCTCGCGCACCGTTGGTTGCCCGGTCACCGCGTGTTCGATGATGCCGCCGCCGAGACACACCTCGCCATCGTAGAGCACCGCGGATTGCCCCGGTGTGACAGCCCATTGAGCGGCGTCGAAATTCAGTTCGAAGAGGCCTTCGCCGACACCGGCCGCGCTGAAGGTGCACGGTGCATCCGCTTGCCGATAGCGGGTTTTCGCGCCGCATGCGAAATCTTCAGCCGGCGGTTCACCCGCGACCCAGCTCGTATTGCCCGCGCTCAACGTATGACTCAGCAGCCACGGATGGTCATGGCCTTGGGCGACATACAGCGTATTCGACGCAATGTCCTTGCCGGCAACGAACCACGGCTCGCCGCTGCCGTCCTTACTGCCGCCAAGGCCGATGCCCTTGCGTTGCCCGAACGTGTAGAACGCGAGGCCGATGTGTTCGCCGATCACTTTGCCGTCGGGGGTTTTCATCGGGCCCGGTTTGGTCGGCAGATAGCGGTTCAGGAAATCGCGGAACGGCCGTTCGCCGATAAAGCAGATGCCGGTCGAATCCTTCTTCTTCGCATTCGGCAGCGCGATCTGTTCGGCGATCTCGCGCACTTTCGTCTTGGGAATCTCGCCGAGCGGAAACAGCGTCTTCGACAATTGCGCCTGGTTTAGCCGATGCAGGAAATACGACTGGTCCTTCGTATGATCGAAGGCCTTCAGCAATTCGAAGCGGCCATTGTTCTCTCGCACGCGCGCATAGTGGCCGGTCGCGATGGTTTCCGCGCCAAGCGACATGGCGTGATCGAGGAAGGCTTTGAATTTGATTTCGGCGTTGCACAGCACGTCGGGATTCGGCGTGCGTCCGGCCGAATACTCGCGCAGGAATTCGGCGAACACGCGGTCTTTGTATTCGGCGGCGAAGTTGACCGCTTCGACGTCGATGCCGATCAGGTCCGCCACCGAGACGACGTCGATCCAGTCCTGCCGGGTCGAACAGTACTCGCTGTCATCGTCGTCTTCCCAGTTTTTCATGAACAGGCCGACCACGTCGTAGCCCTGTTCCTTCAGCAGCCACGCGGTAACGGACGAATCGACGCCGCCTGACATGCCTACTACGACTTTCTGCTTGCTCATAAGGTGCTCACTGGGTACTGCGTGACTTCATGGATCGTGGGTTGACCGTGTTACTCGCCCGCCTGCCTGGCCGCTCGTGACGGATCCGGCTTGCTTGACGGGTTAGACCTTGGGACGTCTGTTGCTGCCTGCTTACTCTGCCTGTTTGCGCCCGACCGAATGCGTGTGCACGAAATCAAGCGGGAAACGCCGCCCCGCGAGGTAGTCGTCGAGACATTGCATGACGAGCGGCGTGCGATGCCGTTCAGGGCAGGCGCGCAATTCGTCGGCGCTCATCCACAGCGTGCGGACAATGTCGGGATCGAGAGCGCGCTCTGCAACCGCTGCGCCACTCGTGCCGCAATAGGTGAAGCGCAGATACGTCACGCCCTCAACGCCGGGTCGCTCGAAATGCGTCATATACATGCCGACCAGCGCCTCGGGCGTGAACGGATGCGCGGTTTCCTCGAGCGTCTCGCGGATGACCGCTTCCACCAGCGTTTCGCCCGCTTCCAGGTGGCCGGCGGGCTGATTCAGGCGTAGGCCGTCGGCGGTATGTTCCTCGACGACGAGAAAACGCCCATCACGCTCGACAATCGCCGCAACGGTAACGTGCGGCAGCCAGGTTTCCGGTTTCATGGGTGCGCATTTTACCGTTTATAGGCCTGGGCTGCCGGGAAGCGGGCGACCGGCAGCGGGCGACCGGCTGCGGGCGACCGGCGGCGGGCGACTGGCCACTCACGCGCAAGCGGCATGAGCAGCATGACCGGTAGCCCACGGCCGGCATCCTGCAAGGCGCCCGTCGGGCCGCGACCCCCGGATTGTCCCCGATTTCTGCACACCCCCAGGTTTCGGTTAAAGTGACGCCGTTAGCCGTTGCACTTGCAAGCCGGCGTGCCTCGTCGGCAGCTCTGTCGTAAAACAGGAAGTCGAGGAGGAAAAAAGATGCACATCGGAGTGCCAGCCGAGACGCGCGCGCACGAAACCCGCGTCGCCGCGACGCCCGAAACGGTCAAGAAATATGTGACCCAGGGCCACCGGGTCACGATCCAGAGCGGCGCCGGCACCGGCGCGAGCTTTCCTGACGAAGCCTTTGCGGCCGCCGGCGCGGAAATTGTCGACGCCGCGACCGCCTTTGGGGCCGATCTCGTTCTGAAGGTCCAGTCTCCGACCGACGCCGAGCTGCCGCTTCTGAAGCGCGGCGCGACGCTGGTCGGCATGCTCGATCCGTTTAATGCTGAAAACTCATCAAAGCTGGCGGCTGCGGGTGTCACCGCGTTCGCTCTGGAAGCCGCGCCGAGAACTACCCGTGCGCAGAGCCTCGACGTACTGAGCTCGCAGGCGAACATTGCGGGCTACAAGGCGGTGCTGCTGGCCGCCACGCTCTATCCGCGCTTCATGCCGATGCTGATGACGGCAGCCGGTACCGTGAAAGCGGCCCGCGTGCTGATACTCGGCGCGGGCGTGGCCGGATTGCAGGCCATCGCGACCGCCAAGCGCCTGGGCGCGGTCATCGAAGCCTCCGACGTGCGGCCCGCGGTCAAGGAGCAGATCGAATCGCTCGGCGCCAAATTCCTCGATGTGCCGTACGAAACCGATGAAGAGCGCGAAGCCGCGCAGGGCGTCGGCGGCTACGCGCGGCCGATGCCGCCTTCGTGGCTCACGCGTCAATCCGCGCTGGTGCACGAACGAGCGAAACAGGCCGACGTGGTGATCTCGACCGCCCTGATCCCAGGCCGCGCCGCACCGACGCTGATCTCGGTGGAAACCGTGCAGGCGATGAAACCGGGCTCCGTGCTGGTCGACCTGGCCGCTGGACGCGGCGCCGAGTACGAAGGCCGGCGCGGCGGCAACTGCCCGCTGACCGAAGCGGACCAGGTTGTCGTGAAGCATGGAGTGACGATCGTCGGTTATACGAATCTCGCCTCGATGGTGCCCGCCGACGCGTCGTCGCTCTACGCACGCAACCTGCTCGACTTCCTGAAGCTGATCATCAGCAAGGAAGGCGCCCTGAACATCGATCTCGCGGATGACATCGTCGCGGCCACGCTGCTGGCCCGCGACGGTGAAGTCACGCGCAAGACCTGAGAAATGAACTACATGGGACCGAAGTAAGCGCCAACGCTGATCGAGAGCTAAAGCGCCAACTCCGGCCGACATCGAATCAATACATAGGAGAGCGGCGATGGAAGTCATCAACCACACCGTCATCAACCTGATCATCTTCGTGCTGGCGATCTACGTCGGCTACCACGTCGTCTGGAACGTCACGCCCGCGCTGCACACGCCGCTGATGGCGGTGACCAATGCGATCTCGGCGATCGTGATCGTCGGCGCGATGCTGGCGGCAGGCCTCACCGTGGGCGACACCGGCAAGTTCTTCGGCACGCTGGCCGTCGCGCTTGCGGCGGTGAACGTGTTCGGCGGATTTCTCGTGACGAGGCGCATGCTGGAGATGTTCAGGAAGAAAGAGCCGAAGAAGCTGATCGCCGATAAGACCGCCAAGGAGAACGCGTAATGAGTCTGAACGTCGTCACGCTGCTTTATCTGGTCGCGTCGGTCTGTTTCATTCAGGCGCTCAAGGGGCTGTCGAATCCGAAGACGGCGCGCACGGGCAATACGTTCGGCATGGTCGGGATGGCGATTGCGATCCTCACGACCATCGCGCTGATCGTCAAACAGGCGAACGCGCTCGGCTCGAATCTTGGCCTCGGGCTCGGCCTGCTGCTGGTCGCGCTGGTGATCGGCGGCGCGATTGGCGCGTTCGTCGCGGCGCGCGTCGAGATGACCAAGATGCCGGAACTGGTTGCGGCGATGCACTCGCTGATCGGCCTTGCGGCCGTGTGTATTGCGTATGCGGTGGTGTCGGAGCCGGCGGCCTTCGGTCTGGTCGATCCGGAGAATACGCTGCCAGGTTTCCTGCCTTACGGTAACCGGATCGAACTGTTTATCGGCACGTTCGTCGGCGCAATCACCTTCTCGGGATCGGTGATCGCGTTCGGCAAGCTGTCGGGCAAGTACAAGTTCCGGCTGTTCCAGGGCGCACCGGTGGTCTACGCCGGGCAGCACCTGATCAACCTGTTCCTTGCGATCGGGATGCTCGGCTTCGGCGTGATCTTCTTTCTCACGCAGTCGTGGCTGCCGTTCATCATCATGACGTTGATCGCGTTCGTGCTCGGCGTGCTGATCATCATCCCGATCGGCGGCGCGGATATGCCGGTGGTGGTGTCGATGCTGAACTCGTATTCGGGCTGGGCGGCGGCAGGCATCGGCTTCTCGCTGAACAATCCGATGCTGATCATCGCGGGCTCGCTGGTGGGCTCGTCAGGTGCGATCCTGTCGTACATCATGTGCCGCGCGATGAACCGCTCGTTCTTCAACGTGATTCTCGGCGGCTTCGGCAACGAGGCGGGCGCGGCGGCGGCGGGCGGCTCGGCTGAGCAGCGTCCGGTGAAATCCGGTTCGGCCGACGATGCGTCGTTCATGCTCGGCAATGCCGAAACCGTGGTGATCGTGCCGGGTTACGGCCTCGCCGTGGCGCGTGCGCAGCATGCGTTGAAGGAACTCACCGACAAGCTGGTCGAGAAGGGCATCGAGGTGAAGTACGCGATTCACCCGGTGGCCGGGCGCATGCCGGGGCACATGAACGTGCTGCTCGCGGAAGCCGAAGTGCCGTACGACATGGTCTACGAAATGGACGACATCAACGGCGAGTTCGGTCAGGTGGACGTGGTGCTGGTGCTCGGTGCGAACGACGTGGTGAATCCGGCTGCCAAGAACGATCCGAAGTCGCCGATCGCGGGCATGCCGATCATCGAGGCGTACAAGGCGCGCACGGTGATCGTGAACAAGCGTTCGATGGCAGCGGGTTACGCCGGTCTCGACAACGACCTGTTCTACATGGACAAGACGATGATGGTGTTCGGCGACGCGAAGAAGGTGATCGAAGATATGGTGAAGGCGGTGGAATAATACGGGCAACTGTTGTTGCGCGGCCTGCCTCGTGGTGGGCCGCCAATCGCCCGGACGGACATCGGGTTCTCCAACGCGCGCGCACTCGCGTCACCAAAGCGTATCCCATGACGCTACCGCGGCTTTCCAGTCACGTGCCGTAGCCAATCCGCCAATCGTCGTCCTTCCTGATCCGGATACGTTTCAAGCACCTGAAGATCGCGGATTCTCTCCAGCCCGAAATTGCGGAAATCGCCGCGCAATTCGCACCACGCGCCGCTCGGTCTCCGCGCTGTTCGCATCGGTATAGGCGAAGCTCACCACCTGACGTGCATCGATCGCCCGGTGCAGCACGTCTACCTTCGCCGAAAAATCCGCCTTGATATGAAACGACGGCGCGAAGATCGCCAGACGTTCGAGCGTGGCGCGTTTGTCGGCGGGCATTGCCGAGGCGATCTTCGCCAACGCCCCGCGTGCGCCGCTCGCGAAGCCGGCGCCGCCCCACGATTCGAGCATGCGTGCGCCCGCTGCGAGCGCGGCCAACTCGTCGGCGGTGAAGGTGAGGGGCGGCAGGCTCGCCGCGCGGCTCAGGCGGTAGCCGATACCCGCCTCGCCTTCGATTGGCACACCTGAGAGCTGTAGATCGCGCACGTCGCGATAGACCGTGCGCAGCGAGATATTCAGCCAGTCGGCGAGCTGCTGTGCGGTGGTCAGACGTCGGCCGCGTAACAGTTCGGCGATCTGGAACAGGCGGTCGGCGCGTCGCGTCATCGTGGGCGTCTTGTAGAAAAGGACGGGGACAGACCCACGATGATAGCGCCGCATGCCGCGCTCCGGTCAGCGTTCCGTGCGGCGCCTGCCGGCCGCTGCGCTGGTGCGCCGAGTCACGTGCTCAACCGTTGGTCAGCGAATGCAGGCCGAGGCGGTTGCCTTCCGTATCGGTGAAGAACGCGATGTAGCCGATGTCCTGCGGCAGCTTGATCACCGGACCGTCGGTTTTGCCGCCGGCCTTTTCGATGCGGGCGAGGGTGGCGTCGACCGTCGGCTGGGCGTTCAGATAGACAAGCACGCCATCGCCGCTCGGCGTCGCGGACGGGCTATGGACGATTGCGCCGCCGGTGGCCGGTTCCTCGTAGCCGAAGATGGCGATCGGCTGGCCGCCGACTTCCTCATGGCGCAGCTTGACGTCGAGCGCGGCTTCGTAAAAGCGCACGGCGCGAGCGAAATCGACGGACGGAATCTCGAACCATGCAACAACTTTGGATGAAGCGGGCATGACACTCTCCTGTGAATGGCGGTAAGCCGTGCAAAGCGCCGGATGGCGTGAGAAGGAGTGTGCGTGAGGGCTACTGACAGCGTAGTGTCAGTAGGGCGTGGCGGGAATCGCGGGAATCGTGGGAGTCGCGGGTGCCGCAATACTGAGGTGCGGGCGAAAAAAAACCGCGGACCAGGTCCGCGGTTGTTCGATGTCGTTCTGCTCCGGCTTAGGCCGCCGGCGTGTCGTTGTTCTGCGGCCGTTGGCGGACGCTGCCCGCGATCAGATCGAAGCGGAACAGCCGGCATTCGAGCGCGCCGTTAAAGAGCGGCGTCTTGGTCGACTCGCGCAGACGCATCTGGCCCGGCAGCTTGCGATCCGACGTCAGAATGAACGCATGCCAGCCGGTAAAGCGCTGCTTCAGCGCATCGCCGAGCGACTGGAAGAATTCGCTGTCCGGCGTTTCTTCCTGAGCGCGGCGGAAGCTATCGTCGTCGCGGCCTTCACGCGTGGCGCGACCTTCGCGGATTTCACCGCGTGCGTTGCGGCCGCGCACTTCGATCCGTTCGCCATACGGTGGATTCGCCACGAGAATGCCCGGTTCGGTCGACGGCGCCGTCATGCCGCGCGCGTCAACCTGCTTGAGCGGAATAGTCGGCAGGCCGGCGCGCTGGAAGTTCGCACGTGCTTTGCCGAGCATGTCCCCGGAAATGTCGCTGCCGAAGATCTGCAGATCGGCGCGCGAGCTGCGGGCGGCGTGTTTGGCGTCGAGCGCGGCGGCCTTCATCGGTTGCCAGGTTTTGGCTTCGAATTGCTTGAGCTTCTCGAAGCCGAAGCGGCGCTCCGCGCCTGGCGCGATATTCAGCGCCACTTGCGCGGCTTCCGCGAGGAAGGTGCCGCTGCCGCACATCGGGTCGTACAACGGCGTGCCGGCAGTCCAGCCGGTCAGGCGCAGGATGCCCGCCGCGAGATTCTCGCGCAGTGGCGCTGCACCCTTGTCGAGACGCCAGCCGCGCTTGAAGAGCGGATCGCCGGAGGTGTCGAGGTACAGAGTGCAATCGGTGGCGGTGAGGAACGCGAACACGCGCACGTCGGGCATGGCGGTATCGATGCTCGGACGGGCGCCGCTCACTTCACGCAGACGGTCGCAGATCGCGTCCTTGACCCGCAGCGTCGTGAATTCGAGGCTGCGCAGCGGCGATTTGATCGCGGTGACGTCCACGCGCAGCGTTTCATTCGCCGAGAACCACTGCTCCCAGCGCTGTTCGAGCGCGAGCGCGTAAATGTCCTGTTCGCTGCGATACGGCCGATGCGCGATTTTCAGCAGCACGCGGCTCGCGAGGCGCGAGTGCAGGTTGGCGGCCATGCCGGCGGCCCAGCCGCCGCGGAAATGCACACCGCCGGGCACTTGCGCGCCGGCCGTGAACGGTGCGCCGTTCAGGTGCTTCGCGGCAATTTCGGCGAGCTCGGTGGCGAGCGAGGCTTCAAGGCCGCGCGGACAGGGAAGGAAGAAATCGAAGGACATTGAGGTTGCCGGAAGGCGTTAGATAAGGCGCTATTGTACGCGGTCGGGGTGACGGCCCAGGCAGGGGGCGTTCCCGGAGGCGCGGCGGCGTATGCGGGCGGCCTGCGCTCGTGAGTAATGCGTGAGTAGCGCATGAGTAGCGCATGAGCAGCGCGTGGTTTCAGGGACGCCCGGCGCCGCACAGGGAAGGCATGGCAGCCGATTGCCGGGCGACCCCCGCGAACGGCTCTATTTGTCTTGTGGCGCCGCTTTGGCCGGCCATACCAGCTCGAGCGGATGCCTGAACACCCGCTGCCAGATCGCGCCACGCAGCGAGCGCACCGCATTGCGCCGCAAATCGCGCGATTTCACCGCCATGTAGAAGGCGAGGGCGAAACTCACGGCCACGTTGAGGATCGCCATGCTGCCGACGCCCGCGACCGCCCACCACAGTTCCGGTAGTTTCAGCGCGTCCTTACCCAGCACGCCGAGCGCCACGCCGATCGAGCCGGCGCTGAGCGTCACGTGACGCACTTCGAAAGTGAAGGCGAACGCGGTCAGGATCGCTGGCACGAGTCCGAGCATGAGGCCGAGCGTGATATTGCCCACCACGCCGGCTACATTCGAGCGGCAAAACGCGGCGAGCCGGGCGGCGCCGGCCACGCCGAGTGTCATGCGCAGGCGTCGGTTATAGGCAAGCGCGTCGGCCACGCGATGCAGGACGAACCAGTTGTCCGCCCAGCCCGACAGCAGACTCGACGACCACAGCAGCACGCCCGTCAACGCGGCATAGAACGGTGTCGGGCCGAGCAGCGAGAACGAGTGCAGCGTGGCGTGCGCCTTCTCCGGCGAAATGATGTTGGCATTGAAGAGCGCATGCCACAGCAATTGCACGCCGAAGCACACCGGAAACACCAGTAGCACGTTGCCGAGCACCGCGGCTGCCTGGGTGCGCATCAGTGCGGTCACCGAACTCACGAAGCTGTCCACGCCTGCTGCCGTGCCGACGCCGTCCAGTTCACGGGCGAGGGTGGGCGCGGTCATTGCTGGTTGCTTGGTGGCGAGCGAGAAGTGCAGGACGTGCATCAGCAGGAAGCTGGCCGAGTAGTTGATGCCGGCGAGCAGCCCTTCGAACATCGATTGTAGATGCGCGCCGGTGATAGCGAATTTCACGCAGACCGTGACGACGGTCACAAGTCCGCCGCCGGCGGCCATGCGCAGCATCTTCAGGTATTCGGCACGATCGCGCGCGATGTAGTGTTCGCCGGTATCGGCGCTGTACTCGACGACCTTGCGTGCCAGTAGCGAGAAATTGCTGCGTACGAGATGGGCGACGCTCTGGCTCGCGTGATTCGCGTTCACCAGTTCGGCGGCGAGACGTGCGCTGGCGTGCGGATCGTCCTGCGTCATCCAGGCGTTCAGCAGATGTTCCGCGCGCACGATGCGCATGCGCATGCGTTCGACCTGGAACACGATGTCGACACTGACGCCATTGCGGTAAAGATGGGCGAAGACGTTGTCGGTGGCGCTGCGGCATTCGTCGAGCAGCAGGCGCAGGTAGTTGACCTCATGCAGCAGCTTGTCTTGCGGGCCGCCTGCGCTGACAGCCTGATGGGCTGCTTCGACGGCCAGCATGGCGCGCGTGAGCCGGTAGAACGGCTGCTTTTCCATGGCGACGCGGACATCGCCGGCATCGCGGAGGTCGACTTCGCCGAGCCGGCTGCGGACGGTTTGCGACAGACCGGTTGAGCTGATCTGGCAGGTGAGGTTGTGCAGCGCGGCCAGCAGGTCGAGCGAAAAGGGTGTGACGTCGCGTTGTTCGCTGTCGTCCTGGTCGTAGTCGAGGAGGGCGCGGATGCGGGTGAGCAGATCGGTGGGCAGATTGGCGATCCATTCGGCGTCGCGTTGCTGGCCGAACATCAGCGTGACGATTGCTCGCAGGTCGCGGCGGTTTGGCGCGGGCGGGATGAGCGAGGCTTCGAGGCGTTCGAAGAGTGCGCCGAAGAACCCGGAGTGGACGGGCATGCCGGCGTCGCAGAGCAGCGAGAGGCCGTCGCTTTCGCGCAGGAGCGCGCGGAGAATGCCGGCGACGTTGGCTTTCCAGGCCGGGTTGCGGTCCAGCACGTGGAGGAGATAGCGGATTCTTGTGTGCGCTGGGGCGGTGGTTTCGGCGGCGTCGAGGTGGTCGGGTTGGACTGTGCGGCCGCGGTGGATCCAGTGGGCGAGTTCGATCAGCCATTCGCTGCGGTCTGGATAAGGGGCGGTTTTGTCTGCGATCGCTAGTAGGGCGTCTAACTGGTGGCCGCCGTCGCGGGAGGCACGCCATTTTTTTATGAATCTTTTGATTGAAGTGAGCATTTTGCTTTTTTTGCCTGGTCGGCGGGTTCCTTGTTGATCTGTGCTTTGGTCTTTTGGCCTTTTTGGCCTTTCCTTGAATTGTTAGTGGTTTATTAGCGTTGCCCCTGTGCGGGGCGGCACTTACTTTCTTTGCCGCCGCAAAGAAAGATAAGCAAAGAAAGCGGCTTCACCCCGCCAGCTCATAAGCGGGTCCCCCGCACAGTAGCGGTAGTGGTGCATCTGGAATCTGTCGCCTCGCACACTTCGCCTTAGTGACAAGGCAGTCATACCTCCGGCGGCGCTGCGCGCGCCGATACCCGTTTCCCAAACCATCAGGTGTACCAAGTGTACCAGGCGCCCCACCCGGCCGCCGGTTTCCCTGGCAGACCCGTCCGCGACGCACGCAGTGCGGAGTGGGAGCTGATGAGTGCTGTGTCACGAACGTGGAGTGTGCGGGGGCACGGATTCCAGATGCACCACTACCGTGGCTGTGCGGGGGACCCGCTTAAGAATTAGCGGTTTGAGCCGCTTTCTTTTGCCTACTTTTCTTTGCGGCCGGCAAAGAAAAGTAGGTGCCGCCCCGCACAGGGGCAACGCTAATAGACCACTAACAAAGCAAGGAAAGGCCAACACCCCAAGCGCACGGACAACCAAACCGCCGACAAGGCAAAACCCTTTTTCAACTGCCAGCGGCACCAGCCTCCACAGCGGGAGGACACGCCGGCACAGCAACCCCACCCCCCTTCCCGGCGGAGCCACCTTTAGCAGCACCAGCAGCAGCCATAGCCTGCACACCACGAGCCACCTGCAAAGCAATCCTCTGCAACGCAGCCCGATGCCCATCAACAAGCGCATCGTAGCCGCCGCTAACCGGCTCACTCACCACACTCCGGCACGTCATCACAGCCGTCCCACGCACAGCCCGCACACTCCACACCGCATCGATCAACGCATGCGACCCCGGCCATGACTCGAACCGCTGCACATTCATGCTGACCCGGTACACCGGCGTCGTATCCGGATACGCGGTGCCATACACATCGATCGTGCCCAACTGCTGCGTCAGACTGGTCGACAAAGCCCGACGAATCTCGTCACCGGGCAACGAAGCCCAACGCTCCTGTTCGAGTACCTGGACCTGCGTCGGCCCCGTCTGCACCACCAACTGATTCTTCGCCACTTGCGGCGGCACATCGATCGGCGCGACTTCGATCAGCCATGCAGGCGCAGCCGTCCGGGCGCTGACCGGCGCCGCGGAACCGGCAGGCGTGCCATCCGCGCCGAGCGTATAAAAGCGGCTGCTCGGCGACGAACACGCCGCCATCGCCATCAGTCCGGCCAGAGCGCCGACATAAACAGCGCCGCGCACAAGCCCGCGCGGCGGGCGGGGGAGCCGGGCAAACGTCATGGTTTATCTCCTGATTTACCGCGCAACAGCGATTCCGGATGACGCTCCAGATAATCCGACAGCGCATTCAGCGACTGCAACGTGCGTGTCAGTTCCTGCAACGCCTGATGAACATCCGACTGCAACGGCGAGTCCTGCTGCAACGTCGCCTCCGCCGAACCGAACGTGCGCTTCGCCGAGGCCAGCGTGTCGCGCGCCTCCGGCACGACTTCCTTGTCGAGTCGCGTGAACAGCTGGTCGGCATTCTTCAACGCGCTGTTCAGGTTCGTCCCAATCTCGTCGAACGGCACCTTGTCGAGCTTCTTCGCGATGTCGGCAACTTGCAGTTGCAGTTCGTCGAGCGTGTTCGGAATGGTCGGCAACTCGAGCGGATCGCCCGTTACGTCAACCGTGGCCGGCGGCGCTTTCGGGAAAATATCGAGCGCCACATACAACTGGCTCGTAATCAGATTCCCGGTGCGCAACTGGCCGCGCAAGCCGTGCTTGACGAGCTGTTGCAGCAAGGTCTGGCCGGCGAGCGTGCCCGGGGTCGGCGCGGTTTCGCGGAAGCGCTTGCCGAGACGGTCCGGATACAGATTCATCGTGACCGGCATCGTGAAGCTGCGCGTCTTCGGATCGTAGTCGATGCCGATGTTGGTCACCTGACCCAGCACGATGCCGCGGAAATCGACGGTCGCGCCGACCGACAGCCCACGCAGCGACTGGTTGAAGTTCATCACCACGCGCAACGGCACGCCATCCGGCTCGCGCATCGCGTCCTGTTCATCCGAGGCGAGGCGGAACGTCATGTTGTTCGGCGCCTGCGCGCCCACGCCCTGGCCCGGCGGCGACTGGAACGACAAGCCACCAACGATCACCGTCGCGAGCGATTGCGTGTTCAGCTTGAAGCCGCTCGAGTCGAGCCGCAGATCGACGCCGCTCGCATGCCACCAGCGTGAATTGGTGCCGACGTACTGGTCGAACGGCGCCGACACGAACACCTGCATCGTTACGCCGGTGCCGTCCTTGTCGAGCGAGAAGCCGACCACCTGGCCAACCTGCACACGCCGGTAGAAGATTGGCGAGCCGATGTCGATCGAGCCGAGCGAGTCGCCGTGCAGAATGAACTGGTGGCCCTTCTGGTCGCCGGTGATAGGCGGGGGCGTTTCGAGGCCGACGAAGTTCTTTTCGGTGTCCGGCGAATGGCCGGCGTCGGCGCCGATATATGCGCCCGAGAGCAGCGTGGTCAACCCGGACACGCCGCTCGCGCCGATGCGAGGGCGCACCACCCAGAAACGCGAATCCTTCACTGCGAAGTTTTCGCCTTCCTTGGTGAGCTGCACCTGAACCAGAACGTGCGAAAGATCTTTGGACAACGTGATGGTCTTCACCGAGCCGACGTCGACGTCCTTGTACTTGACCTTGGTCTTGCCGGGTTCGAGGCCCTCGGCGCTAATGAAACTGATCGTGATGGTCGGGCCTTTCTCGGTCACCGACTTGATCACGAGCGCGAGGCCGATCAGTGCGGCGATCAACGGAATGACCCAGACGAGCGAGGGCAGCCAGCGGCTGCGCGGTTCGATGTCGGGGTCCGGCAATTGGGGCGGCAGCTTCGGTCCGTTCGAATCGTTGCGCGGCGCATCGGAGGCGGGCGTCGGTCCTTGCGGGCTAGTCATGGTCGAGGTCCTGAGGGTTTTTGGGTACTGCCTTCCACGTTGTCCCAGATGAGCCGTGGATCGAATTGCATGGATGCCATCATCGTCAGAATCACCACCGAACCGAACGCGATCGCGCCCGGTCCGGCCGTGATCACGGCAAGCGACTTGAAGCGGACCAGCGCGACGGTGAGCGTGACGACAAACACGTCGAGCATCGACCAGCGCCCGATCCGCTCGACCATCCGGTAGAGCGTGGTGCGTTGCTCAGGCCGCCAGCGCGAGCGGCGCTGCGCAGTGGCGGTGAGCAGCACGAGCACGCTGAGTTTGAGCATCGGCACCATGATGCTGGCGATAAACACGATCACGGCCAACGGCCAGTCACCCGAGGTCCAGAAGTACACGACACCGCTCATGATGGTGTCGTCCTCCGAGCCCAGCAGCGACGACGTATGCATCACCGGCAGCAAATTTGCGGGAATATACAGCAAGGCCGCTGCGATCAGCAGCGCCCAGGTGCGCATCAGGCTGTCGGGGTTGCGCCGGTGCAGCACCGCGCCGCAGCGGCTGCAGTGTTGCGGCGTGACCGAGCGGATGCGCGGCTCCACGCGTCCGCATGCGTGGCAGGAGACCAGACCCGCGCTCTTCGCGGTCACATATTTCATCGTGCGCTCATCCCTGGTGCGGCGCCGGCGGGACAGCCGGCGGCAATGCGGATTGATTCGTGCCCTGGACATCGGGCGACGCGGGCGGCGTATCGAGGGAACTGACGGCAGCCGCTGCGCTATCCGCAGCGGTGCGCGGCAGCGGTTTCTTGCTGCGGTCGTTCATTTCGTCGGCGAGGTCCCACAGCACGCGCGGATCGAACGTGAGGACCACGGCGATCATCAGCGTCAGCACGCCGAACGCAAAGAGCGCCGCTTCGGGAATCACGCGAGCGAGACTCACCATCTTCACGATGGTAATCAGCACGCCAAGCATGAATACTTCGATCATGCCCCACGGCCGCACGAACTGAATGGCGCGCAACACATGATTGAAGGCGATCGGCACGTAACCGGCGCGCAGCGGGATCAGCACATAAAGCAGCGCGACCAGTTCGGTCAGCGGGAACAGGATGGTCGAGCAGAACACCATGACCGCGACGATCTGCATGTCCTCGCCCCATAGCGCGATGAGCGCGCCGAACAGCGTGGTTTGCGAGGTGATGCCGTTGGTTTCGAGTTCGACGATCGGGAAAGCCTGGGCAATGATGAAGGTGATCAGCGCAGCCAGTGTCATCGCACAGATGCTGTCGAGCTTGCGGGAGACACCGCGATAGAGCGTCGCGCCGCAGCGCGGGCAGCGCGCGACCGACCGCCCGACAAGCCGGGGCTTGCTGAACAGCGCATCGCATTCATGGCACGCAATCAGGTTGTTATGTTCCATACGGCAGAAGGGCTAACGACGTGAGGACAGGCGTGCAATGCCGGTTTCGCGGCAGGCCGGAGAAAAAGTGAAACTGTAAGCCTGGAGCAATAGTATCAAACGCGCTTCGCCGCCGGGCCGGCCGTTGGCCCAGGCGCTGTTGTGTGCGGGCGACGTCGGCATCACGACTAGTCTTACATACAATCGACTGATTCTGACACTCTCCGTCCCCAATTGTTCAATACCGTTCGATACGCGGGAAAATTTTCTAACCGGCGGCGATCCCGGCCACCCGCTTCGCATCGGACCAGGCCAAGCCAGCTTCTTCCGCTTGCGGTAGCATGGCGGCCTTGGCGTGTGCCGCAGCCGCCACGCTTTTTATCGAACTGCACGATGCAGCATGGAATAGCAGGGCCGGCTGCGCCGTTATCCTCTCTTAGCTTGCGTTGACCTGTCATGGCACTCAATCCTTCTTTCGGTGGCCGGGAGTCCTACACGCGGACTGCCATCGCCTTTCACTGGCTGATCGCGCTGCTGATCGTATGCGGTTTCGCGCTCGGTTGGGTGATGACCGACATCCCCGGCTTTACGCCCACCAAGCTGCGCTATTTCTCGTGGCATAAATGGATCGGTGTGACGGTGTTCGCGCTCGCCGTGCTGCGCATTCTGTGGCGCGCCACGCACGCGGCCCCGCCGCTGCCCCGCCGCATGCCGGCCTGGCAGCGCGGCGCCGCGCATCTCACGCATCTGCTGCTCTACGTGCTGATGATCGTGATTCCCGCGTCCGGCTATCTGTATAGCTCGGCGGCCAATATACCGGTGGTGTACCTCGGCCTGATTCCGCTGCCGCGTCTGATCGCACCGGACCCGCACCTCAAGGAACTGTTGAAGAACGTGCATATTGCGTTGAATTACACGTTGCTCGTGCTGGTCGCGCTGCACGTCGTGGCGGCGCTCAAGCATCAATGGCTGGACCGCGACGGTCTGTTGTCGCGCATGCTCCCTTTCATCAAATAAGGATAACCATGAAAGTTTCGTTTTATCGTTATATGCTCGCCGCGTTCGCAGCAGCCTCGCTGACCGCGGCCGGCAGCGCGCTCGCGCAAGTCGACGTCGCCAAAAGTTCGGTGACCGCGACGTCAAAGCAGATGAACGTGCCGGTGGAAGGCAAGTTCGGTAAATTTACCGCGCAGGTGAAGTTCGACCCGGCAAAACCGGCCGACGGCAGTGCACAGCTCAGTATCGACGTCGGCAGCTACGACCTCGGCGACGAAAGCTACAACGATCAGGTGCGTGGCAAGGACTGGTTCGACGCCAAGACCTATCCGACTGCCACCTTTGTGTCGAGCGCGATCGCCCCGGCCGGCGGCAATCAGTTCAAGGTCACCGGCAAGCTGACCATCAAGGGTAAATCGCAGACTGTCGTGGTGCCGGTCACGGTCACCCAGCAGGGCGCGACGCAGACGTTCGACGGCTCGCTGCCGATCAAGCGTTCGCAATTCGACATCGGCACCGGCGAATGGAAAGACACCTCGGTGGTCGCCGATGAGGTGGTGATCAAATTTCACATTGTCGCCGCCCGCAAATGATGTTCGCTGCGCTCACCGGGCGTAGCCGCTATCCTTCAAGCATTTCAGAAAACGTAAGGAGCCTGAATTGAAAACTTCCCTGTTGATCGCCGTCGGCGCATTGGCCTCATCGTTCTCGCTTGGCGCGTTGGCTGCCGCCGACACCTATCAACTCGACCCGACTCACACCTATCCGAGCTTCGAGGCGGACCACTTCGGCGGCCTCTCGGTATGGCGCGGTAAGTTCACCAAGAGCTCCGGCACGGTCACCCTCGACCGCGCGGCGAAAACCGGTACGGTGGACGTCACGGTTGATCCGGCGTCGGTCGATACCGGCAACAGCAAGCTCGACGAACATCTGAAGACGGATGCATTCTTTGACGTCGCCAAGTATCCGTCGGTGACATACAAGGGCACGGAGATCAGGTTTGACGGCGACAAGCCGGTCGAAGTGATCGGCAACCTGACGATCCGCGGCGTGACCAGGCCGCTGAATCTGAAGATCGAATCCTTCAAGTGCATGCAGCACCCGGTGCTCAAGCGCGAAGTGTGCGGCGTGGAAGCGAGCGCGCATTTCGACCGCAGCCAGTACGGCATGGATTTCGGCGCCAAGTACGGCTTCAGCATGGACACCAAGCTGCATATCCAGTCGGAAGGCATCAAGCAATAAGCGCCTCAACAAGCCTTGCGCCACTCGGTATTCAAGGCGCGTCAGGGTGCGGCCGCTGCGTCGCAACAAAAAGAACCGCTTCGTTCGCATTTGCGATGAAGCGGTTTTTTATTGTCCGGCTGAAGCGCCGGAAGCCTTGTGCGGCGGCCTCCGGTGATTTGCCGCTCGCCTCCGTTTAATTTTTCAGGTACATAGAGCGCTGGTTCCGAACTGGTTGTGCGCGCATCCAGTCGGGCAATACCCAGCGTAAAACTTACGTGAAAAATATTTCGCGCGCATTGGAGATCTTTATGAACACAACGGCAACGGCAAGCCTCGCGCGGAGCCGCCAGAATTCATGGCGCGCGGTGGTGGCCGCCTCGATCGGCAACGCGCTGGAATGGTTTGATCTGGTGGTGTACGGTTTTTTCGCGGTCATCATCGCGAAGCTGTTTTTCCCGGCGGGCAACGACACGGTTTCGTTGCTGCTGACGCTCGGCACCTTCGGCGTGTCGTTCTTCATGCGGCCGCTCGGCGCGATCGTGATCGGTGCTTACGCCGACCGCGCCGGACGCAAGGCGGCGCTCACGCTGTCGATTCTGTTGATGATGTGCGGCACGCTGATCATCGCGGTTCTGCCGACGTATCAAAGCATCGGCATTGCCGCGCCCATCATTCTCGTAATCGCGCGTCTGATGCAAGGTTTTTCGGCGGGCGGCGAGTTCGGCAGCGCCACGGCGTTTCTCGCGGAACACGTACCGGGGCGGCGCGGCTTCTTCGCAAGCTGGCAGGTCGCGAGCCAGGGGCTCACCACGCTGCTCGCAGCCGGCTTCGGCGTGGTGCTGACCGGCAAACTGTCGCCGGAGCAGATGGCCTCGTGGGGGTGGCGTGTGCCGTTCTTCTTTGGTCTTCTGATCGGGCCGGTGGCGTGGTATATCCGCACCAAACTCGACGAAACGCCTGAGTTCCTCGCGGCGGAAACCACCGCCACGCCGCTGCGCGATACCTTCAGCAGCCAGAAGCTGCGCCTCGTGATTGCGATCGGCGTGGTGGTGCTCGGAACGGTGTCGACCTATCTGGTGCTGTTTATGCCAACGTACGGCGTGAAGCAGTTGGGACTTGCACCATCGGTTGCGTTCGCGGCGATCGCGCTGACCGGCTTGATCCAGATGGTTTTCTCGCCGCTGATCGGTCATCTGTCGGATCGCCATGGGCGCACCACGATCATGCTGATTTCGGCGCTGCTGCTGCTTATCCTGATCAATCCGGCTTTCGTGTATCTGGTCGCGCATCCGACCTTCGGCACGCTGATCGCGTTGCAGATCGTGTTCGGCTTTCTGATGACCGGCTACTTTGCCGCGCTGCCGGGTTTGCTCTCCGAGATGTTTCCGGTGCAGACGCGCACGACCGGCATGTCGCTGGCCTACAACATCGCCGTGACGATCTTCGGCGGTTTCGGGCCGTTCATCATCGCGTGGCTGATCAGCTTTACGGGCTCGAAGGCCGCGCCAAGCTACTACATGATTTTCGCCGCGGCTATTAGCCTGGCGGCGCTGATGGCGGCGCGCCGCAAGCTCGGGTTTCGCTGAGGCGCACAGGCGGTAAACGTAAAAGGCCGGTTCGAGAGAACCGGCCTTTCTTTTTGCGATCGAGTCAGATGTCTGCCTGCAGCAGAGTCAGACTTGCGCGCCTGCGTTTGGATCGTCCGGATCGACGCGTTCCTTCTTGTCCTTGATCAGGTCTTCGCGCTTCACGCCGAGCCACATGGCGAGCGCCGCCGCGACGAACACCGACGAGTAGATACCGAACAGAATACCGACCGTCAGCGCCAGTGCGAAGTAGTGCAGCGTGGGGCCGCCGAACAGGAACATCGACAGCACCATCATCTGCGTACAGCCGTGGGTGATGATCGTGCGCGACATGGTGCTGGTGATCGCGTGGTTGATCACCTCGATCACGGTCATCTTGCGTTCGCGGCGGAAGGTTTCACGAATCCGGTCGAAGATAACGACCGATTCGTTCACCGAGTAGCCGAGCACCGCGAGCACCGCGGCCAGCACCGAGAGCGAGAACTCCCACTGGAAGAATGCGAAGAAGCCGAGAATGATCACCACGTCGTGCAAGTTCGCGATCACGCCGGCGACCGCGTACTTCCATTCGAAGCGGAACGACAGATAGATCACGATGCCGATCACCACACAGGCCAGCGCCAGCAGGCCGTCGGTTGCGAGTTCCTTGCCGACCTGAGGGCCGACAAACTCGACGCGTTGCAACTGCACCTGCGGGTCCTCGCCCTTCAGCGCGCCCATCACCTGGTCGCTCTGTTGCGCCGACGTGTAGCCCTGCTTGAGCGGCAGACGGATCAGCACGTCACGCGAGGTGCCGAAGTTCTGCACCTGCGCGTCGGGATAGCCCAGCTTGTTGAGCGTGCCGCGTACCGGGTCAAGCGGTGCCGCACCGGGATACTGCACTTCGATGACGGTACCGCCGGTGAATTCCACCGACAGATGCAGCCCGCGATGCAGCAGGAAAAATACAGCGGCGATGAACGTCAGCAGCGAGATTGCGTTGAAGATCAACGCACGCTGCATGAACGGAATGTCTTTGCGGAAACGGAAAAATTCCATGGTCTTGTTCTCCGGGACTCAGCGGGATGAACCCGGTTTCTGCGGCGTATTGGACGCGTTGCGGCGGCGCACAGTCGGCTTGCCGGCACGCGCCTGGGCCGGGGCGGCTTTGGCCTTGGGCTTGGCGCTTGCCGCGGCGACAGCCCGTGCCGTATCGGTCGTGGTGTCGTCGTTGCTGAGGTAAGCCGCGGCGCCGTCGATACCTTCCGGTTGCGGACGCCACACCTGACCGATAGCCAGCGACTTGAGCTTCTTCTTGCCGCCGTACCAGAGATTGACGATACCGCGCGAGAAGAACACCGCCGAGAACATCGACGTCAAGATGCCGATACAGTGAACCATCGCGAAGCCGCGCACCGGGCCGGAGCCGAAGGCGAGCAGCGCGAGGCCGGCGATCAGCGTGGTGACGTTCGAGTCGAGAATCGTCGCCCATGCATGCGCGTAGCCGTTCTGGATCGCAAGTTGCGGCGGCGCGCCGTGGCGCAGTTCTTCGCGCACGCGCTCATTGATCAGCACGTTCGCATCGATCGCCATACCGAGCGCGAGCGCGATAGCGGCGATACCCGGCAAGGTCAGCGTGGCCTGCAACATGGACAGCACGGCGATCAGCAGCAGCAGGTTGACCGACAGGCCGATCATCGAGATCACGCCGAACAGCATGTAGTACGCGATCATGAAGGCAGCGATCGCTACAAAGCCCCAGACCACCGAGTGGAAGCCCTTCTTGATGTTGTCCGCGCCGAGGCTCGGGCCGATCGTGCGTTCTTCGATGATGTCCATCGGCGCGGCGAGCGAACCGGCGCGCAGCAGCAGCGCGAGGTCGGCGGCAGCTTGCGGGTTCGGCTGGCCGGTGATCTGGAAGCGGTCACCCAGTTCGGACTGGATGGTCGCCACGGTCAGCACTTCGCCCTTGCCCTTCTCGAACAGCACCATCGCCATCGGCTTGCCGATGTTGTCGCGCGAGACGCTGCGCACCGCACGGCCACCCGCCGAATCCAGGCGGATGTTGACCGACGGACGTTGATGCTCGTCAAAGCCGGCCGACGCGTCGATGATGCGGTCACCCGTGAAGATGATCTGCTTGCGCAGCAGCACCGGCGTCTGGTTGCCCTGGGTGAACAGCTCGTCGCCCGGCGGCACCGGATCGCCCGGATTCGGATGCGTGTTGACCGGATCGGCGAGGCGCGCTTCGAGCGTTGCCGTGCGGCCGATGATGTCCTTCGCCTTCGCCGTGTCCTGCACGCCCGGCAGTTCGACCACGATACGGTCCGAGCCTTGCTGCTGGATCACCGGCTCGGCCACGCCGAGTTCGTTCACGCGGTTATGCAGCGTGGTGATGTTCTGCTTGAGCGCTGCGTCCTGCACGGCTTTCTGCACCGCCGGCGTGAACGTGCCGACCAGTTGCACACCGCCGTCCGGATTGGTTTGCGAGGCCCACTGGAGTTCGCTGATACCGCGGCTCAGTTGCTTGATGGCCGCGTCCGCCGTCGCCTGGTCGGCGAAATTGATCACCACCGTCTGGTTGACGCGGTTCACGCCGCCGTCGCGGATGTTGTTGTCGCGCAGCATGGTGCGCGCATCCGAGGCGTCGGAATCGAGCTTCTTGTTCAGCGCGCCGGCCATGTCGACCTGCAGCAGGAAGTGCACGCCGCCGCGCAGATCGAGGCCGAGGTACATCGGCAGCGCGTGCAGGGCGGTCAGCCAGCGCGGCGAGGCGCTCTGCAGGTTCAGTGCGACGATGTACTGCGGATCGGTCGGGTCGCTGTTCAGCGATTTTTGCAGCAGGTCCTTCACGCGCAGTTGCGTGTCGGTGTCCAGCAGACGCACGCGAATGTTCGCGTTGGTCGACGAATTGTCGAACGTGACTTCGTCAGGCTTGATCTGATTGGCGGCAAGCGTGGCTTCGACGGCCGACAGCGTGGTCGAGTCGAGTTTGACGGTTGCCTTGCCGCTCGACACCTGCACCGCCGGCGCTTCGCCGAACAGATTGGGCAGCGTGTACACGAGGCCGATGACCAGAGCCACCAGCATCACGGCGTATTTCCAGAGGGGGTAGCGATTCATGAGTGGTCCAACGGGAAGGTTGGCTTGGAAGCGATGCGTCCGGCGATGAGCGCGGGCGACTCAGCGATGTTCCGCGAGAACCGCCGGCGAGGCCGCGCCGGACGCGAGAGAGCAGGCCTTACAGCGACTTGATCGTGCCCTTCGGGAGAATCGTCGTGACCGACGCTTTTTGCACGGTGATTTCCGTGCCTTCCGAGATTTCGACGCCGACGTAAGCTTCACCCACCTTGGTCACCTTGCCGACGATGCCGCCATTCGTCACCACTTCATCACCCTTGGCCATGGCGGCGAGCATGTTGCGATGCTCCTTCTGGCGCTTCATTTGCGGGCGAATCATGATGAAGTACAGCACGCCGAACATCAGGATCAGCGGCAGGAAGCTCATCAGGTTCGATTCAATGCCACCTGTTGCTGTGCCTTGGGCGAAGGCATTGGAAATGAACGACACGTTGGTCTCTCCGTTATAAATCAAAACGATCAAAAAAATCAGCCGGTTATTCTACCACTGGCCTGACGGGGGTCGGCGCGGCGAATCGGCTTTCCGATCAACCGTTTAAAGCCTTTTCTGCTGCATCCGAAAGTTAATTGTAAGGTTTTCCGTGCAGCGCCGACGGATTCCGCCGTCAAATTCGTCAGTTGATTTCCATTTGCCGGCTAATCGATGCCGCGCGCGCGGTTCTCGTGGAAGCGCTGACGGAACGGCCCGAACAGTTTTGCGTCGATCGCGTCGCGCATTTCCTGCATCAACTCGAGGTAATAGTGCAGGTTGTGAATCGTGTTCAACTGCGCACCGAGGATTTCCCCTACACGATGCAGATGGTGCAGGTAGCCCCGGGTGAAGTTTCGGCAGGTGTAGCAACCGCATTGCTCGTCGAGCGGACGCAGTGAGTTTTTGTGCGCGGCGTTGCGGATCTTGATGTCGCCGAAGCGGGTAAAGAGCCAGCCGTTGCGCGCGTTGCGGGTCGGCATCACGCAGTCGAACATGTCGACGCCGGCGGCCACGCCCGCCACCAGGTCTTCCGGCGTGCCGACGCCCATCAGGTAATGCGGCTTGTCGGCCGGCAGCTTCGGGCCGATATGGTTCAGCACGCGCATCATGTCTTCTTTCGGTTCGCCGACCGACAGGCCGCCGATCGCGAGGCCGTGGAAATCCATCTCCGCGAGACCCGCCAGCGATTCGTCGCGCAGATCTTCGAACATGCCGCCCTGGACGATGCCAAACAGCGCATTCGGATTGCCGAGGCGGTTGAATTCATTGATCGAGCGTTTGGCCCAGCGCATCGACATTCGCATCGAATCGGCGGCTTCCTGATGCGAAGTCGGCACATTGTTGGTCGCGTACGGCGTGCATTCGTCGAACTGCATGACGATGTCCGAATTCAGCACCTTCTGGATCTGCATCGATACTTCCGGCGACAGGAACAGCTTGTCGCCGTTGATCGGCGACGCGAACGTGACGCCATCTTCGGTGATCTTGCGTAGATCGCCGAGCGAAAACACCTGGAAACCGCCCGAGTCGGTCAGGATCGGTTTCTTCCATCCCATGAAGCCGTGCAGGCCGCCGTGCGCCTCGATCGTTTCCAGGCCCGGGCGCAGCCACAGGTGGAACGTATTGCCGAGGATAATCTGCGCGTGCATTTCTTCGAGCTCGCGCGGCTGGACCGCCTTCACCGTGCCGTAGGTGCCGACCGGCATGAAGATCGGCGTTTCGACCACGCCGTGATTCAGCGTGACGCGGCCGCGCCGCGCCTGGCCGTCGGTGCCGAGCAGTTCGAATTTGAGGCCGTTTTCAGGGCGCTCGCCGTGGCTCGCGCAGGTATTGCAGGTACCGCTCGTATCGTGGGTATGACCGTCGGTCATGGGCTAACTCCTGTGCTACCGGAAAACAGTCCGGCGCAAATGTTAATCGCCGCCGGAAAGTCTCGCGGCGGCTTGGGGATGACAAAAACTTTGAAGCGGCGTGCCGGATGTCAGGCGTCGCGGCGCGTCAGCAGCATCGCGTCGCCATAGCTGAAAAAGCGGTAGCGCTGTTCGATCGCATGGCGGTAGGCCTCGCGAATTGTATCGACGCCCGCGAATGCCGACACCAGCATCAGCAGCGTCGATTTCGGCAAATGGAAATTCGTCACCAGGCGGTCGACCACGCGGAATCGATAACCGGGTGTGATGAAAATATCGGTTTCCGTGCTGGCCGCGCCGAGTGGGCGGCCGGCCGCTTCCGCGTCGCGCGCGGCGGCTTCGAGCGCGCGCATCGACGTCGTGCCCACCGCGATCACGCGGTTGCCGCGCGCACGCGTCGCCGCGATCTTGTCGGCGAGCGATTGCGGCAGGTGATACCACTCGCTGTGCATCTTGTGTTCGGCGATATTTTCGACCCGCACCGGCTGGAAGGTGCCGGCGCCGACGTGCAGCGTGAGGGTCGCACGCTCCACGCCGCGGGCGTCGAGCCGCGCGAGCAGCGCGTCGTCGAAATGCAGGCCGGCGGTGGGCGCGGCCACCGCGCCGGGGTTCTGTGCGAACACCGTCTGGTAACGCGTTTCGTCGGTCGAGTCGGGGTCGTGCTCGATGTACGGCGGCAGCGGCAGGCGGCCGAATTGCTCGATCAGCGTCAGGCAGTCGTCCGGGAAATGCAGCGTGTAGAACGGCTCGACGCGCTCGCCGACCGTTACGTCGAACGCATCGGCCAGACGGATCGTGGTGCCCGGCTGCGGGCTCTTGCTCGCGCGAATTTGCGCGAGGGCGATGCGCTCGCCGGTCAGGCGCTCCACCAGTACTTCGATCTTGCCGCCACTGGCCTTCTGGCCGAGGAAACGCGCCTTCAGGACCTTGGTATCGTTGAAGACCAGCAGATCGCCGGGCGCGATGCACTCGGGTAGTTCGGCAAAGCCGCGGTCCGTGAGACGCGCGGGGCTCACCGTGTTGTCCACTTCGAGCAGACGGCTGGCGCTGCGCTCAGGCAGCGCGACTTGCGCGATCAGCTCGGGTGGCAGATCGAAATCGAAATCGGAAAGCGTAAACATGCGGACGACTGGAAGCGAATTGAGACTGAATTGAGCCGAAGCCGGAGCCGGGCGGCTATGATTGCGGGACGCCGGAGCGGCCCGCGAGCCCGCGCGCTGCCTGGCGCCAACACCTTTGACAGCCGATATTGTACTTGCGAAGCAACCCATGCCTTTGTCCGAACGCCGATTGCCTTCCGCCACCGACGAAGTGAGCGCCGAGCCCAAGCGCCGCGGCGCGCGGGGCAAAGCGGCGGCGGGCTCGAACGACATCGGCGCGGGCGCCGCGCCGCCGAGCGAACCGGCCGCGCGCGAAGCTGAGCCGGTCAATCCCTTCGGCGACAAGCCCGCAGGCAAAACCGCCGCCGGGCCGGCGGCCAAGGCGGGCGCCAAACCCGCAGCCAAACCCGCCGACAAGCTCGCCAAACTGGGCCTTACGCGCGACATCGACCTCGTCCTGCATTTGCCGATGCGCTACGAAGACGAGACTTCGCTGACGCCGATCGGGCACCTGCTGCCCGGTGGCATTGCGCAGACAGAAGGCGTGGTGTTCGACAACGAGATTGCCTATCGCCCGCGTCGCCAGTTGCTGGTGAAACTGCGCGACGACGCCGGCGACGAACTCGTGCTGCGCTTTCTGAATTTCTACGGCTCGCAGGTCAAGCAGATGGCGATCGGCGCGCGGTTGCGGGTGCGCGGCGATGTGCGCGGCGGTTTCTTCGGCATGGAGATGGTGCATCCCGCGGTGCGCGTGGTCGACGAAGACACGCCGCTGCCGCAGGCGTTGACGCCGGTTTATCCAAGCACCGCGGGCGTGACACAGGCATATCTGCGCAAGTCGATCGACAACGCGTTGTCGCGCACGTCCTTGCCGGAATTGCTGCCCGAGCCGATCGCGCGAACTTATATGCAGCCGCTCGGCGTGCCGACGCTGATGGACGCGGTGCGCACGCTGCATCATCCGGGCGTGCAGTCCGACGAGACCGCGTTGATCGACGGCACGCATCCGGCATGGGTGCGGATCAAGTTCGAGGAACTGCTCGCGCAGCAGATGTCGTTGAAGCGCGCGCATGACGAGCGTCGCACGCGGGCGGCGCCGGCCATGCCGCGCCGCAAGCTGGGCGACGAAACGGCGCTCGTGGCGCGTTTGCTGAAGGCATTGCCGTTCTCGCTGACGAAGGCGCAGGAGCGCGTGGGCGGCGAGATCGCGCTCGATCTGACGCAGCCTCATCCGATGCAGCGGCTGCTGCAGGGGGATGTCGGCAGTGGCAAGACGATCGTGGCCGCGCTGGCCGCCGCTCAAGCGATCGACGCCGGTTACCAGGCCGCGCTGATGGCGCCCACGGAAATCCTCGCCGAACAGCACGCGCGCAAATTGCGCGGCTGGCTGGAGCCGCTGGGCGTGAGCGTCGCGTGGCTGGCTGGCAGTCTGAAAACCAAAGAGAAGCGCGCCGCGATCGAAGCGGCGGCGCTCGGCACGGCGCAACTCGTGATCGGCACGCACGCGATCATTCAGGATGCGGTCGAATTCGCGCGGCTGGGCTTGGTCATCGTCGACGAACAGCATCGCTTCGGCGTGGCGCAACGCCTCGCGTTGCGCGCCAAGGCGCAGAACGCCGCCGACGGCGCGCACGATTTCCAGCCGCATCAACTGATGATGTCCGCGACGCCGATTCCGCGCACGCTGGCAATGACCTATTACGCCGACCTTGACGTCTCGACCATTGACGAACTGCCACCCGGGCGCACGCCGATTCTGACCAAGCTGGTCTCCGACGCGCGGCGCGAAGAGGTGATCGGCCGCGTGCGCGAGGCCGCGCTGACGGGTCGGCAAGTGTATTGGGTGTGTCCGCTGATCGAGGAAAGCGAGACCTTGCAGTTGCAAACCGCGGTGGAGACCTACGAGACGCTGGTGGCCGCGTTGCCCGAACTGAAGGTTGGGCTGGTGCACGGCCGCCTTGCGCCGGCGGAGAAGGCCGCGGTGATGGATGCGTTCACGCGCAACGAGGTGCAGTTGCTGGTGGCGACCACGGTGATCGAGGTGGGGGTCGACGTGCCAAATGCGTCGCTGATGGTGATCGAGCATGCCGAGCGCTTCGGCCTCGCGCAATTGCACCAGTTGCGCGGACGGGTAGGGCGCGGCAGCGCGGCATCGGTTTGCGTGCTGCTCTATACGGGGCCATTGTCGATGACGGCGCGAGCGCGCTTGCAGACCATGCGGGAGACGACCGACGGGTTCGAAATCGCCCGGCGTGACCTGGAGATTCGCGGTCCGGGGGAATTTCTCGGTGCCCGGCAGTCGGGCGCGGCCATGTTGAGGTTCGCCGATCTGCAGAACGATCAGTGGCTCATCGAGCCGGCCAGGGAAGCCGCCGCGGCTTTGCTCGAGAAGTATCCCGATGTGGTTTTGCAGCACCTGGCCCGCTGGCTCGGAACTCGCGAGCAATATCTGAAGGCATGAAAAGGGCCTTTTGATACCGGACAAACCCGTCCGCCTGACGCCGGAAGGACCAAAAAGTTGGCGAACCGACCCTATAGGTGTATAACTAGAACCTATCGAACTATCCGCACTGATTGGTCCCCCAATGACGCTCACCGAATTGAAATACATCGTCGCGGTTGCCCGCGAGCGGCACTTCGGCCGGGCCGCCGAAGCGTGTTTCGTCAGCCAGCCGACTCTGTCGGTGGCCATCAAAAAGCTCGAAGACGAACTCAACGTGCAGATTTTCGAGCGCGGCACCAGCGAAGTGAGTGTCACGCCGATCGGCGAACAGATCGTCACGCAAGCTCAGCGCGTTCTTGAACAAACGCTTGCCATCAAAGAAATCGCGAAACAGGGGAAAGACCCGCTGGTCGGACCGCTGCGGCTGGGCGTGATCTATACGATCGGGCCGTATCTGCTGCCTACCCTCGTCAAGCAGATGATCAAGCGCGTTCCGCAGATGCCGCTGATGCTGCAGGAAAATTACACGGTCAAGCTGATCGAACTGCTCAAGCAGGGCGAAATCGACGTCGCCATCATGGCGCTGCCGTTCGCGGAAACGGGTCTGATGCTGCGGCCCCTCTATGACGAACCGTTCGTCGTCGCGCTGCCGTCCGGTCATGCGTGGGAAAACCGCCCGCGGATCGATGCCGAGGATCTCAAGCAGGAAACCATGCTGCTGCTCGGCAGCGGCCACTGCTTCCGCGACCACGTACTGGGCGTGTGTCCTGAACTGATGCGTTTCTCGCAGAACGCAGACGGCATCCAGAAGACCTTCGAAGGGTCGTCGCTGGAAACCATCCGTCATATGGTGGCAAGCGGCGTCGGCATAACCGTGTTGCCGCGCATGTCGGTGACTGAGGTCAAGCCGCACGCCGGCGGCATCGACGCAGGCTTGCTCAGCTATGTCGCCTTCGACGAACCGGTGCCGGATCGCCGCGTCGTGCTCGCCTGGCGCAAGAGCTTCACGCGGATGCCCGCGATCGAAGCGATCTGCGACGCCATCAACGCCTGCGATCTGGCGGGTGTCAAAAAGCTCGATCTGCCTGTCGCCGTCAACTAGGCGGCACGACGTACCCAAGCCGGCCGCCGTGCACCGCCGTGAGCGGCCAGCGGCCAGCCGCCTTGGTGCCGATAGCTGCCGTCCCTATCGAATAGATAAAATTAATCAAACACGATGATTCGATAGCATTGATATAGTGTCCTCCATGGATCGCCCGATCCCCAAGACCAGGAGGAAATCATGACGCAGTCGAACCCGCAGCAAGTCCAAGCCGTCGCCGCTCAATCCACTCGCGTGACCAACGGTAGCTTCGCCGCATCGGTGCGGGGTTTGCGCACGGTTGCGCTGTCCTTGCTGGTCGACCGGGCCCTGTCAGCTTGAGCCGCTTGATTCGCTTGAGCCGTAGCGTTAGCGCGCCGCACCACCTCCCGCATTCTGTTTCCGATAAAAGCCACACAGGAGTTCCCCATGTCCGAACGTAAGCTCACCAATGCAGCCGGCGCACCCATCGCCGACAACCAGAATTCGATGACCGCCGGCGCGCGGGGTCCGGTCGTCCTGCAAGACGTGTGGTTGCTCGAAAAACTCGCTCACTTCGATCGCGAAGTGATTCCGGAACGCCGCGTTCATGCCAAGGGTTCCGGCGCATTCGGCACGCTGAAGGTCACGCACGATATCTCGCGTTACACGAAGGCCAAAGTGTTTGCGCAAGTCGGCAAGGACACACCGCTCTTCATGCGTTTTTCGACGGTGGCGGGTGAGCGCGGCGCCGCCGACGCGGAACGCGACGTGCGCGGTTTCTCGATCAAGTTCTACACCGAAGAAGGCAACTGGGACGTGGTCGGCAACAACACGCCGGTGTTTTTCATCCGCGATCCGTTGAAGTTCCCGGACTTCATTCACACGCAAAAACGCGACCCGTACACCAACATGCGCAGCAATGTTGCGGCGTGGGATTTCTGGTCGCGTCATCCGGAGTCGTTGCATCAGGTCACCATTCTGATGAGCGATCGCGGTATCCCGAAGAACTACCGGCAGATGCACGGCTTCGGTTCGCATACGTATTCGTTCGTCAACGCGAACAACGAGCGCTTCTGGGTGAAGTTCCACTTCAAGTCGATGCAGGGCGTCGAGAACTTTACCGACGCCGAAGCGGCGCAAGTGGTTGCACAGAACCGTGAAAGCGCGCAACAGGATTTGCTCACGAGCATCGATGCCGGCAACTTCCCGAAATGGCGTTTTGCGATTCAGGTGATGCCGGAAGCGGAAGCGGCGAGCTATCGCTTCAACCCGTTCGACATCACGAAGGTGTGGTCGCAGAAGGACTACCCGTTGATCGATGTCGGCACGATCGAGTTGAACCGCAACGCGGCGAACTACTTCTCGGACGTCGAACAGGCCGCGTTCACGCCGGCCAATGTAGTGCCGGGTATCGGCTTCTCGCCGGACCGTCTGTTGCAGGGTCGTTTGTTCTCGTATGGCGATACGCAGCGCTATCGCCTCGGCGTCAATCACCATCAGATTCCGGTGAATGCGCCGCGCTGCCCGGTCCACCATTCGTTCCATCGCGACGGCGCGATGCGCACGGACGGCAATCTCGGCGGCAACGTGAACTACGAACCGAATCGATTCGGCGATTTCGCGCAGGACGGCAACGCGTCGGAGCCGCCGCTCGCAGCGGGTACGGTGGAGCGTTATGACCATCGCGCGGACGACGACTACTACACGCAGCCGGGTATGTTGTTTGCCCTGTTCGACGAAGCGCAACGTCAGCGCTTGTTCGGCAATATCGCACGTCATATCAACGGTGTGCCGCACGAGATCGTCGCGCGTCAGATCGAGCATTTCCGCCGCGCCGATCCGGCATACGCGGAAGGCGTGATCGCCGCGCTGGCCGAACTCGCCGAAAGTAGCAAGAAGTAGCAGTTGACTTGAATTGAGTTGATGCAGCAGGGTGGGGCGCAGCGGCGCCCCACCGGTAATGATGTGAATCGAAGGAGCACGATCATGATCCAGATGATGATGTCCACTATCGGCGGTGTGCCCTCAGAACGCGCGGCGCAGCAGCGGCAAGCCTTGATGCTGCGCAAGTCGGTGGGATTCGCGATCGTCTTGAGCGGCTGGACAGTGATCGTTGCGCAGGCGCTGCAACACACGCTGGGTGCGTGATTGCACGTAATTGCATGTGATCGGGCACGAGCCGGCGGGTGCGGCAAGCGACCACGCGTCACACGAACGCATTTGCTTTCTAAGATAAACTGGCGGGCGTTCGCGGTGCCGGGTTTGCGGGTTTGCCAATCGCGCACCGTCACATTGCCGATCGGTTCGTATCACTCTTCAAAGGAGTCATCATGGCCAAGAAAGAAGCTGTACAGCACGTCAATATCGGGATCAGCGACAAGGATCGCAAGAAGATTGCAGAAGGCTTGTCGCGACTGCTCGCCGACACCTACACGCTGTATCTCAAGACTCACAATTTCCACTGGAACGTGACGGGTCCGATGTTCAACACGCTGCACCTGATGTTCGAAACGCAATACAACGAGCTGGCGCTGGCGGTCGATTCGATCGCCGAACGGATTCGCGCGCTGGGCGTGCATGCGCCGGGCAGCTACAAGGAATTCGCGAAGCTCTCGTCGATTCCGGAAGCGGACGGTGTGCCGGCCGCGGAAGAAATGATCCGTCAACTGGTGGAAGGTCAGGAAGCCGTGGTGCGTACCGCGCGCGCGATCTTCCCGTCGACGGAAGCGGCTAACGACGAACCGACCGCCGATTTGCTCACGCAACGCATGCAAACGCACGAAAAGACCGCGTGGATGCTGCGCTCGATGCTGGCGTAAGAGACTCGCACGGCGCCCGGAACAGAACGGGCACCGGTGAAACGGAAAGGCCCCGCACACGCGGGGCCTTTTTCTTTAAGCGACGTCTGGCGGCTTATCCGAACAGAAGCCGCATGCGATCACGCAACTGCGCACTCAGTACGAGTAGCCCATCTTCATCATCGAAGCCGTGGGCTGTTGCACGCCGTAGTTCGCGAGCTTGTCCGCCAGGTAGCGCGCATTCGCTTCCTGCTGCGCGAAGTATTCCGCGTCGCGTTGAGCCTGCTGGTCGGCGCGCGCCTGCTCGTTAGCCTTGAGCCAGGCAGCTTGCGCGGCCAGTTCGGCTTCATAGCTGGCCGGGTTAAAGGCCGCTTCTGCGCGGGCTTTCTCGTCCGCTGCGAGACGCGCTGCTTCTTCGCGGGCCTTCTGCTCGGCGGCGATCCGGGCCTCTTCAGCGCGGGCCTTTTCTTCGGCACGGGCTTTCGCTTCTGCTTCAGCGCGGGCCTGCTCGTCGGCTTGCGACGGCTCGGTCGGGGTGGGGGCCACAGCGGCGCCGCCCGGCTTTGGCGCGTTCGTGAAAACAGTGTTCAATTCCTGGAGCTTGCGCGCGTTGCTCCAGCCATCCATCTTGTCGGTGCCGCGCATGGCCGCCATCATCGCTACGACGTCGCGCATCGAGCGGCGGTCGGACACGAAGCTGTTCATCTCATTCGACGGGTTCGTCGAAACCGTATACATGACCTCGCCGCTGGCCGACGCGCCTGCCTCGTTCTTCAGCTTGCCACCGAACAGTTCAACGGCCAGGCCACCCTTGCCGGCCTGAATCACGCCCGCGTTGTTCACGCCAAGGCCGCGCTCCGAACCTTCGAGCATGATCTTGTTCGCGTACATGCCGCCCAGCGCCGACACGTCGAGCGCGACTTGCGGCGCGTTGGCCACGTCGCGCACGAGTTTGCCCTGGAAGTTGCCGTTGGCGTCGCCGTCAAACGAGCTGCCGGTGATCGAATCGATCTTCCAGCCCTTCACGATCGCGTTGATCTTCGTGGCGCGCGACAACAGGTTCAACTGACCCGCACCGGCGTCCATGCCGTCGCCGTCGATTTCGAGCATGGCGGGTGTGGCGCGTGAGGTGTCGACTTCGAGCGCGAGCGGGCTGTCCGCACGCGGGGCGAAGCGCGCGGCGGCGAGCGTGACCATTGGGGCATTGATGGTGTTACAGCCGTTGCACGAAATGCCCGCCGCGTTGGCGATCAGCAGGTGCGCGGGCACGCCGGCCACTTCCATCGGGCCGTTGATTTTCGACGCTTGTGCCGAATTGATGTCCGCCACGATCACGCTCGCCTGCCTGCCTTTCAGGTTGCCATTCTCCTTCAACGCGCCGACCAGCTGACTATGGCCGTCGGCCAGCATGTTGTTGAACACGACGCCGTTTTTGTCGACGTCGAAGTTGCTGAACGTGTTGCGCGAAATTCCTGCTGCGTTGGCCGCGTTAATGTTGACGACCGGCGTGGCGCCGGCGTTGTTCACCTGCGTGCCACCGCTGCCGGTCACGCCGCCGGCATAGGCGCTGGTGCCCGCCAGCGCGACGGTGGTCATGGCGGCCAGCGTGAGTACGTTGCATTGGAATTGCTTCATTGAGATTCCTTTTTTGCTTAGAAAGAAGTGGTCAGCTTGACGTTGACCACAATAGGATCGGCCTTGAGTTGCGCCGGAAAGCGCAACGGCGTGCCGACGGAAACCGATCCAGCGACGTTTCTGTATGCCGTCGAAGCCGCTAGCGCAGCGCCGAGCACGGTGCCGCCGGATAACGGCTCGCCGGCAACCGGCACGACACGGCCGGCGTCGACGGCTGCGCTGAGCGTCACCCGGCCGGCCCACGACGGCGCCGGTGCACGCCAGTCGATCTGGTTGCGCCAATAGGCGCCGGTGTTGCCGTACAGATAGCGATCGCGAAAACCACGTACCGATGCATCGCTGCCGACCGTGACGCGCTCGCTGCCGTACAGCGCATCCGGCGACCATTGCCCGTATGCCGAAGATAGAAACGCGACGCGCGGCGTGAGCGCCTTGTAGAAACTTGCGCTGATGGCGGCCTTGCGAAAGCGCGCATTGGGGCCGCTTGCGTCAGCGAGGTTGGTGCTGCCTGGAGCGAGACCTTGGGTGAATACGGGAGCGACGGTGAAATAGCTGTCACCGCCAACGCGCGTCGCATAGCTGATGCCGAGCTGCGCTGCACTTTGCCGTTCACTGCTGTTCTGCAGCGCGAACTCGTCCAGATAGACGTCGCCTCGATAGTGGGATAGCGAAGCGAACACATCGGTTTTGCTGCGCGCGTTGCGCTGTACGGTGCGCGATGCGGTGAGCCGGTGCTGGATGCTGCTGCCGTGGTAATTCAATGCGAGGCCGTAGAAATCGAGCGGGATCGCGTAGTTGCCACCCGAGGCCGAGTAGCTGAAGGTCCAGTAGCCGACCGGCAATGACGCGTTGACGCCGAAGTTGCGGCGAAAGCGGTCGGCGTGGATCGGCGCGGTGGTATCGGCGGAAAACTGGATCTGCTCGCCGAAGCCGAGCGTGTTGTTCAACGTGAGCGCTGCGGCGATTTCATTGCGGCCGGTGTTTTCGGCGCCGTTATTGTCGGCGGAAAGCGAAATGCCGACGTTCGGCGCGGCGCTGCCGGTCAACACGACGTCCGAATAGCCTTCGAGCGGCGCGGGACGGATCGCGACTTTCACGCCGGCCGGCGCAACCCGCTCGAGTTGCTCGACGCCTTGCTCGATGTCGCGCAGATTGAGCACGTCGCCGGGCGAACCAGGAAACGAAAGCCGCGCAGCCTGATCGCCGGTGTAGTCGTTGCCGGCGAAATAGATGCGGCCGAGTTTGCCTTCCACCGCTTCCACGACCAGCACCGCGCCGTCGAGGTTCTGGCGAGGCAATTCGGCGTGGCTGGTGATGTAGCCGTGCTCGACATACCAGTCGTTCACCTCGTCGAGCAGGCGGTCGAGATCGGCCTGTTGTAGGCAACGGCCCGAATAGTTCGCGTGAATCCGCAGTTTGACGGACCTCGGCAGAGTGCCCGCACCATGGAACGTGACGTCCGCGACGTCGACGCAACGCGCCGCATCGACATTCAGTCTCGTCGCCGCCGATTGCCTGTGACGCGGCGCCGAAGCTGCAGCTGGTTGTTGCTTGCCGAGCTCTTCGCGCTGAGTGCGTGCGTTGTCCAGCAGACGTTGTTGCTGCTGCTCATGCAGCGTGCGGTCGATCGGATTCGCGATGACCGGTTCGAGCGCGAGCGCGGGCGTGGCGACGGTGGCGAGCAACGCTCCGGCATAGACCAGCGCGGGTAGCGGTGCGCCGGGTGTCGTGAAATTTTCACTTTCTAAAAGCGCGCGATATTTTTCCGTCGCGCAATGCGCGGCTTTTTCCGAGATGGAGTTAAATTTCATGTTCGTCGTAACGTGCGCTTCGTGATTCGTGCACAGGCTTTCAATACGTGCACAAAGTTGCGCAGTCGGGACGAGAATGTAATCTCCGTGTAAACTATCTAAATAGGACTACTCCTAATCTAGCGTCCCTTCCGTAACTTTCGGGACAGGTCTTGCGCCTGGTTCTGCCGGTCGACAGTCCGGCAACAAGAACAACTGAATGAACGGAAAAAGTGCTTGAGAACACCGGCACTCCCTCCAAGCGCGGCTCGGGCTGCCTGCTCGCCGGATCGTCCGCCGCCCGCATCCCGTAAAATAACGGCACCGTCCGCACTTCACGAATCCACCCATGTTCGCCCGACTTCCCCTGTATCTGCGCCTCGTGCGCATGGACAAGCCGATCGGCAGCCTGCTGCTGCTGTGGCCGACGCTCAATGCGCTGTGGATTGCGTCCGACGGCCACCCTTCCTGGCCGTTGCTGGTGATCTTCACGGTGGGTACGGTGCTGATGCGCTCGGCGGGCTGTGCGATCAACGACTACGCGGATCGCGACTTCGACCGCTACGTGAAGCGCACGGAAAACCGTCCGATCACGTCGGGCAAGATCAAGGCATGGGAGGCGGTGGCGCTGGCGGCCGGTTTGTCGCTGCTGGCGTTTCTGCTGATCCTGCCGCTCAATACGCTGACCAAGGAGCTATCGGTGGCGGCATTGTTCGTTGCCGGTTCGTATCCGTTCACAAAGCGTTTCTTCGCGATTCCGCAGGCGTACCTGGGCATTGCGTTCGGCTTCGGGATTCCGATGGCGTTTGCCGCGATTCAGGACCATGTGCCGATGCTCGCGTGGATCATGCTGCTGGCCAATATATTCTGGTCGGTTGCGTACGACACGGAATACGCGATGGTCGATCGCGACGACGACATCAAGATCGGCATCCGCACCTCGGCGCTGACCTTCGGCCGCTTCGACGTGGCGGCGATCATGCTGTGCTACGCGGCCACGTTGGGCATTTACGTCGGCATCGGCGTAGTGCTCGGCTTCGGCATGTTGTATTGGCTGGGCTGGGCAGCGGCGGTGGGCTGCGCGATCTATCACTACAAGTTGATCCGCAATCGAGAGCGGATGGCGTGCTTCGCGGCGTTCCGTCATAACAACTGGTTGGGCGGCGCGTTGTTTGTCGGCATTGCCGCGCATTACGCGGCTGCTTCGTTTTAATTCTTCCGCGCCAGCCAACCCGCAAAACTTGAACCGCGCTTACTGCTTGCCGAACTCGTCGCCCATTTCCTTGGCGCGTGCATCGGCGGCAAGTGCGCCGCGGACGATTGCGTCCTTGATTCCGCTGGCATCGAACGACGCCAGCGCGGCCGCGGTGGTGCCGCCCTTCGACGTCACACGTTCGCGCAACAGGCTCGGCGGTTCGTCCGAGTTCGCGGCCAATTGCGCCGCGCCGGTGAAGGTCGCGACCGCCAGCGCGCGGCCTTGCGCTTCATCCATGCCGAGTTGGCGCGCGGCTTCCTGCAACGCTTCGATGAAATAAAACACGTAAGCGGGACCGCTGCCCGAGATCGCGGTGACGGCGTCGATCTTCGCCTCGTCGTCGAACCAGACGGTTTCGCCGACCGCGCCCAACACCTGCGACGCAAGCGCGCGGCCGGTCTCGTCGACACTGCCAGTCGCGACGAGGCCCGTTACGCCCATGCCGATCAGCGCCGGCGTATTCGGCATCACGCGCACGATGCGGGCATGGCCGTCCAGCCAGCGCGACATGTCATCCATGCGAATGCCCGCGACGATGCTGATTACCAGTTGCGCTGCATGCAGATGCGGCGCCAGCGACCCGGCGACGCTCTTCAGGATCTGCGGTTTCACCGCCAGCACGACGGCGTCGTATGGGGCGAGCGCGGCGTCCGCGGCGGCGCCGGTCTTGATGCCGAACTGCTGTTCATTGCGCTTGCGCGCCTCTTCGTTGGGATCGATCGCGTACAGATCAGCGGGCGCGACGCCGCGCTTGATGAGGCCGCCGATCAACGCCGCCGCCATGTTGCCACCACCGATAAAAGCAATTTTCATGATGTTCCGGGAGAAGTTCCGTGTGAGGCCGCCAAGGGCCGAAACGGTCAGTTGGAGTAATCTCGTGCGCCGAAAATCGCGGTGCCGACGCGCACGATCGTCGCGCCTTCCAGCACGGCGGCTTCGAGGTCGCTCGACATGCCCATTGACAGCGTATCGAGTTCAAGGCCGTCATTTTGCAGGCGCTCGAAAAGCTCGCGTAGTTGCCGATGCGGCACGCGCTGCTCTTCGATGCCACCGGCCGGTTCGGGAATCGCCATCAGGCCGCGCAGCCTCAGCTTCGGCAGCGCGGCGATGGTCTGGGCGACTTCCACCGCCTCGGGAATGCTCACACCGCTTTTGGACGCTTCGCCGCTAATGTTGACCTGCAGGCAGACGTTCAACGGCGGCAGGTTGTCCGGACGCTGCTCCGACAGCCGTTGAGCGATCTTCAGACGGTCGACCGAATGTACCCAGTCAAAATTCTCCGCAACCGGCCGCGTCTTGTTCGATTGCAATGGTCCGATGAAATGCCATTCGAGCGCGCTGCGCAGATCGGCCAGCGTTTCGATCTTGGAGAGCGATTCCTGCACATAGTTTTCACCGAACGCGCGCTGCCCGGCTTTGTAGGCGGCGCGCACGTCTTCAGCGGGAAACGTCTTCGAGACCGCGAGCAGGGTGATCGAATGCGGATCGCGTCCGGCGACTTGCGCCGCGAGGGCGATGCGCTGCCGCACCGCTTCGAGGTTGTGGATCAGATCTGGCATGGGATGGAACCGGAAGTCCAGCGAAAGACAATGGTCGAATTATACGGACGCCGCACTTCGCGATCGGAATCGATCGCTTCAGGCGGACAGCATATGCTCCACCAGTTCGATCCAGTGCGCGACCGGCGTGGACGTACCGCTTTGCAGATGCGCGATGCAGCCGACGTTCGCCGAGACGATCACCTGCGGCTCCTGCGCCTGCAGCTGCTCGAGCTTCTGATCGCGCAGAGCGTACGAGAGTCTGGGCTGCGTCAGCGAATAAGTGCCGGCCGAGCCGCAGCAGAGATGACTGTCGGCGGGCAGGCGCACTTCCACGCCGAGCGCCGCCAGCAGATGTTCGATTTTGCCGCGCACCTGCTGACCATGCTGCAACGTGCACGGCGGATGGAACGCCACCGTATGGATCGCGCGGCGACGTGTCACGGCGGCGAGCGCTTCTTCGAACTCCGGCAGGATCTCCGCGATGTCGCGCGTCAATTCGGTCACGCGGCGCGCTTTTTCCGCATACACGGGATCGTTGCGCAGCAGATGCGCGTATTCCTTGACCGTCGCGCCGCAGCCGGACGCGTTCATGACGATCGCCTCGACACCTTGCTCGATATAGGGCCACCATGCGTCGATGTTGGCGCGCAGGTCGTCGAGCGCTTCGTCGGTGTAGCCCAGGTGCAGCCGGATCGCGCCACAACAGCCTGCCTCCGGCGCGATCAGCGTTTCCACGCCCAGGGCGTCGAGCACGCGCGCGGTGGCGATGTTGACGTTCGGCATCATCGACGGTTGCACGCAGCCGGCGAGCATCAGCATCTTGCGTGGATGTTGCGCGGTCGGCCATTCGAGCGGACGCTGCCGGGCGGGCACCTTGTCGCGCAGTTTTTTGGGCAGGAGCGCGCGCACATGCTGACCGAGGCGCATGGTCGGCGTGAACAGCGCGCTGTTCGGCACGAAGCTCGCGAGCAGCCGGCGCACCATCCGCTGACCGAGCGGACGCGTGACTTTTTCCTCGGTGATCTTGCGGCCGATCTCGACCAGCCGGCCGTATTGCACGCCGGACGGGCAGGTCGTTTCGCAGTTGCGGCAGGTGAGGCAGCGGTCCAGATGGACTTGGGTGCTGCGCGTGACCGCCGCGCCTTCCACCATCTGCTTGATCAGATAGATGCGCCCGCGCGGGCCATCGAGTTCGTCGCCGAGTATCTGATAAGTCGGGCAGGTCGCCGTGCAGAAACCGCAATGCACGCAATTGCGCAGAATGGCATCGGCCTCGTCGCCATCGGGCGTGTTGCGAATGAAGTCCGCGAGGTTGGTTTGCATCGCGTGGCTCAGAAGTCGGGGTAGAGACGGCCGCGATTGAAAATGCGGGCTGGGTCGAAGGCGGATTTCAGGCCGCGATGGATTTTCATCAGCGGCGCGGGCAGCGGCGTGAACACCCCGGCGCCGCGGTCGTAGCCGTGGCCGGTACGGAAGATGGTGGCGTGGCCGCCGGCCTGTTTGGCGCTGATACGCACGGTTTGCGCGTCGGTATCGGTGATCCACCAGCGCTGGCTGCCGCCCCATTCCATCAGTTGCGCGCCGGGCAGTTGCAGCGGCTCGGTGATCGACGGCAGGGCGAGGCGCCACAGCGCGGCTTTCGGCGGGATAGCCGCGAAGAACGAGTCGGTCTGTTCACGCAGGCCGGCCCAGAAACGCTCCGCTTCGACCGCGTCTACGACTTCGCCGCCAAGCGCCGTGCGCGCGGCCTTGACCGCAGCTTCCGCGCCGGCCATCCGCACGGCCAGCGTGCCGTGACGCCATGCGCTCGCGGTAATCGGCAGCGGCCGGCCGCCCCATTCGTTCAGCTTGCGGACCGCGTCTGTGCCGTTCATATCGAATTTGAGCGTGGTTTCGGCTTGCGGCACCGGCAGTACCTTGACCGACAACTCGAGGATCAGCCCAAGTGTGCCGAGTGAACCCGCCATCAAACGGGAGACGTCGTAACCGGCGACGTTCTTCACCACCTGGCCGCCGAAATGCAGCGCCTGGCCCTGACCGTTCATGATCACCGCGCCGAGCACGAAGTCGCGCGCGGCGCCTGCCGAAGGGCGGCGTGGACCGGCAATGCCCGCCGCGATGCAGCCGCCGAAGGTGGCTTGCGAGCCGAAATGCGGCGGTTCGAAGGCGAGCATCTGATCGCGTTCGGCGAGTGCGGCCTCGATCTCCAGCAGGGGCGTGCCCGCGCGCGCCGTGATAACCAGTTCAGCCGGGTCGTAAGCGATGATGCCGCGGTAAGCGCGCGTATCGAGGATCTCACCTTCCAGCGTCTGGCCGTACCAGTCTTTGGTGCCGCCGCCACGGATGCGCAATGTGCGCCCTTCGGCGCTGGCTGAACGCACGCGCTCAGACCAGATGGCGACGATGTCATCCTCTTCCATGGTGCCCTGCTTCGTTGTGTTTCGATCGATTGTACCGGGCGGCGGCTCGCTGGCAACCCGGAGCGGACCCGTATCGGGTAATCAGGGTGGGGGCTGGAAGGCATGCTGGCGCGGCACAGGCGGAATGCGTCGGCGCGGGGAGTCGCGCGGAGGCTGGCAGAGATGGAAGTCCCGGTATCTGGGCAAGCGGGACCGCGCGGCGGGCACGCGATAGACGCTGCGGGCCCGACTTGAGCCGGCAGCGTCGAGGCCGTCGAAGCCGTCGAGGCCGTCGAGGCCGTCCTAAGCGGTCTTACAGCCGGTTTAAAACCGCGGCAAGTCCGGATGCGGCAGCAAGCCGCCGCGTACGTGCATCTTGCCGTACTCGGCGCACCGGGCACGGGTGGGAATACCCTTGTCGGGATTGAGCAGGCCGGGTGCGTCAAAAGCGCGTTTGACCGCGTGGAACGTGTCGCGCTCTTCCGGTGAGAACTGCACGCACATCGAATTGATCTTCTCGATGCCCACGCCGTGTTCGCCCGTCACGGTGCCACCCAGTTCGACACAGGTTTCGAGGATGTCGGAACCGAATGCCTCCGCGCGGTGCCATTCGTCCTGATCGTTGCCGTTGAACAGGATCAGCGGATGCATGTTGCCGTCGCCCGCATGGAAGACGTTGATGCAGCGCAGGCCGTACTTCTTCTCCATCGCTTCGATGCGCGCCAGCAGCGGCCCGATACTGCGGCGCGGCACGGTGCCGTCCATGCAGTAGTAGTCGGGAGAAATGCGGCCGGCCGCCGGAAACGCGTTCTTGCGCCCGGACCAGAAGCGCAGCCGCTCATTTTCCGAGCGTGAAATCTGGATACGGGTAGCGCCCTGTTCGCGCAGCACCGCGGTCATGCGCACGATTTCGTCGGCCACTTCTTCCGGCGTGCCATCCGACTCGCATAGCAGGATCGCCGCCGCGTCGAGGTCGTAGCCTGCATTGACGAATTCTTCGACCGCGCGCGTAGCCGGTTTGTCCATCATCTCCAGACCGGCCGGAATGATGCCCGCCGCAATGATGCCGGCGACCGCATCGCCGCCTTTCACGACGTCGTCGAAACTGGCCATGATGACCTGCGCCGTTTGCGGTTTCGGGATCAGCTTGACGGTGACTTCGGTGACGATCGCGAACATGCCTTCACTGCCGATCAGCACCGCGAGCAGATCGAGCCCCGGCGCATCCGGCGCGAGCGAACCGAACTCGACGATTTCGCCTTCCATCGTCACGGCACGCACACGCAGCACGTTGTGCACGGTGAGACCGTATTTGAGGCAGTGCACGCCGCCTGAATTCTCCGAGACGTTGCCGCCGATCGTGCAGGCGATCTGCGAAGACGGGTCAGGTGCGTAGTACAGGCCGTACGGCGCGGCGGCTTCGGAAATCGACAGATTGCGCACGCCCGGTTGCACCGTGGGGCGTTGTTGCAGAAATCCGGGCGCTTCCAGCTTGACTGACGTTTACCTACAACGCTCGGGTTGACCAGGATGTTAACTTCGCATCGAACTGCGTAGATTCTCGATTTTTTCCCCGAGAAGATGC
>Ga0310811_10000140_pt1 | contig 105674 bp, 80 predicted proteins | sample YCmetagenome_FD_207642 | JGI IMG/M metagenome (GOLD analysis project Ga0310811, IMG submission 207642) | Soil microbial communities from experimental microcosm in Duke University, North Carolina, United States - YC | ecosystem: Engineered > Artificial ecosystem > Soil microcosm > Unclassified ... | reverse complement strand
GGCAGTTTTGAAACTGCAGTTGCGGGATTCGTCACCGCCGCAGTAAGCAGATTTATGTAATAGCCTGCGATGCGTTCGACTGCATTGCGCTCGAAACGCGAGGCGTCGTAGTGGAACTCAAGTTCGAGTTCGGAGCCATGCCGAACCGCCACCAACCGCAGCCTGTACGGCTCGCTGACGATGTGAATGCGCTCCAGCGCGAATGACACGCCGTCCGCTACCTCCGACCCACCCAAGACTTGGTACGCGAAAGTGAACGGGAGCACACGTTCTTCGCCCGCCGCCTGGTTCCAGGAAAAACTTTCCTGCCAGTTGCGCGCTTCGGTAACGTTAGAGCCGACATGCCGAGTCAATGCTTCGAATGATGTTTCGCCCTGAATCTCAGATTTCAGTGGAAGCATGCGCGCGAGCGGCCCGAAGGCGGCTCCGAGTTCCTCATAGCGCCGGCCGTTGAACTCGGTGCCGACCGTCAAATCTGATTGACCTGTAAGGCGGAACAGCAACGCACTCCAGGCGGCCAAAAGAATATCTTCGACCGGGACCTTCCGCCGTGAGGCCAGGGTGTCCAAAGGTCCGAGCGGAGCCGTGGTCGCGACAACATCACGCGAAAAGCTCGCACCTGACACTTGCAGCGGCAACCCAACGGATTGCAACGCCGCGAAATCAATGCTGCGGCAAAGCTCGCGCCAGAACTCTCTTCCAGGTTTGGTCTCATCACTCGCAAGCATTTCGTTTTGCCACTCGACGAGGTCGGCGTACTGCATGGGACCATCGGAGCCAGCGTTTTCTCCCCGATATCTGGCGGCGAGTTGCAGATACAAATTCTTGAGCGTAGAGCTGTCGGCACAAAACGCAGGCAGCGTGAGAATCAGTTTCGATCCCACCATCGTTGCGCGCAGTGTCGGGCCGTTTTCGAGGTCCCAGGCACTCTCGTGGTCGCGGCGGGCCAGGTCCGCCACGTTGCCGTTCTGCGCGTGCTCAAAAAGAACTTGCGATTGTTCCTGAATGACCTGGAATGGCAGTTTGATTCCAGTTTGGCGGCGAAAGACGGTACGAAGGATTTCGTATTCCGAGACTAACTGTTGCAATGCTTGCTGCAGCTTCGCGGTATCAACACTGCCGGTTATCGCGATGATGCATTGCGCGTAGGCGCGAACTCCAGCCTCATGCTGCAACCAGGCGCGCTCCTGCTGGGATGAAAGTTTGAATGCGGCTGTCGCAAGTGTCGGGTTCGATGACATTACCTTCTCAGTAATCCTTGATCTCTATTGTCGCAATCGTCGCGCGACTTCTGCAGCTTACTTTCGTTTCAGACTTCGGCAATCGCCTTGCGGCGGATCTTCTTCAACTTCTCTAGACCAGCTTCCTGGAATTTCTTATGCTCGCTTCCGCGCTGCTGCTTTTCGGCTGCGGCCAGGAGTTCGCACAATGAGCTCAGACGCATCTTCGAGTCGGCAATTACCGCCTCTAGGATCATGGCGAAGCTCGCCGCCATACGAGTGAGGGTGGCCGCATCGAACAGGTCTGGGTTGTAGACCCACGAGCCCTGCACCTCATGTCCGGTTTCGCGCATGAACACGGCTATATCGAACTTCGATTGGACTTCGAGCGGGAAGCGGCTGATCTCAAGCCCGGTCATGCTGGCGGTACTTCGCGGCGTGTTCTGCTGAACAAAGAGGACTTGTACCACCGGGCTGTAACTCAAGTTGCGCTCCGGCCGGAGTTCCTCGACCAACTTGTCGAACGGGAGGTCTTGATGCGCGTATCCGCTGATGGTGACTTCGCGTTGACGTGCGAGGAGTTCCTCGAATGAGGGGTCGCCTGACAAGTCTGTCCTGAGGACCAGCAGATTCACGAAGAAGCCAATGAGCGCTTCCGTTTGCACGCTGGTCCGGTTGGCCATGTCGGTGCCGAGCACTATGTCGTGCTGGCCAGTCAGGAAATGCAGCAGGCTCTTGAAGGCGGCCAGCATGGTCATGAATGAAGTCACGCCGTTGCGCCTGCTGAGAGCGCGAATGCCTTCGGTGAGTGTCTTTGAAATTACTATTTCGTAGGTCGCTCCCCGGAACCGCTGTACCTCGGGGCGTTCGCGGTCAGTGGGAAGCGCGAGCAGCGGTGGCGCGCCGTCGAGCGCGTTGCGCCAGTATGCAAGCTGCGAATTCAGGACCTCGCCCTGCAGCCAGTTACGCTGCCAGGCGGCGTAGTCGGCATATTGAATCTCGAGAGGTGTAAGTTTCGACTCACGGTTTTCGAGGGCTGCCGCGTACAACTCAGACAAATCGTTCAGCAATACGCCGGTCGACCAGCCATCACTGGCGATGTGGTGCGTGTTAAGGCAGAGCACGTGGTCTTCCCCGGCAAGACGAATCAACATGCACCTGAGAGGCGGTCCGGTTGCGAGATTGAACGGGGTGGCCGCATCTGCTTGCGCGAGGCGGTGCGCTTCTTCTTCACGCTCAGTTGCACCAAGGTCGCGCAGATCAAACACGGGCAACTCTACAAATTCGCCGGGCGAGATCACCTGTATCGGATGGTCGCCCGATGTTTGATAGGTGGTGCGCAAAATCTCATGCCGCTCCAGTAGTCCGTTGAGCGCTTTCTGCAGTGCGGCCACATCCAATTTGCCGGTCAGCCGCCACGTGCGCGGCACGTTGTACAGCGCATTTCCAGGCTCCAACTGATCAAGGAACCAGAGGCGTTGTTGCGCGAATGACAAAGGCAAGTCCTGATCGCGTGGAACTCTCGAAATGGGCGGAGGTGCCTCGCCAGTGGCCTCGGCACGCTGCAAGGCTGAGATTGCTTCGGCGAGCGCCTTGATGGTGGGGGACTCGAACATTGTGCGCAACGGCATCTCGACGTGAAACGCATCCCGCACGCGCGAAGCGACCTGAGTTGCGTTGAGCGAATGGCCGCCGAGTTCGAAGAAATCATCGGTGATGCCCACGCGCTCGAGACGCAGTACGTCCGCCCAGATGGCGGCAAGAATTTCCTCCGCCGGCGTGCGCGGCGCGATGTAGGTTCCCCGTTCTTCGGCGCCGGCCTGCTCGGGCGCGGGGAGCGCCTTGCGATCCACTTTGCCGTTTGGCGAAAGCGGCAGCGAATCGAGTAGGACGAAGTGAGCCGGAACCATGTACTCGGGCAACTTATCGTCGAGCCAGAGGCGCAGGTCGGGAACGAGATCTCGCAGCAAGCGGCTGCGCAGGGGATTCGTGGCATAGGCATCGGGCGGGCGCGCCGCAGTGGTTTCGCTGGGGAATCGCACAGTGCCGCTCGCGGCTTCCTTGCGGAATACGACGTCGAAGGTGCCGTCGTTCGGCGTTGTTGAGGGCCGAATCTCTGCTGCGTAGCCGAACTCTTCAGCGATTGTCCACAAATCTTCTGGTTCAACGGCGGAGCGAGGCTCGCGATCGATAAAATCCTTGAGCTCGCCCACCGTGTTCGGAGTCGAGCCGTCCTTTAAGGCGACTAGGGCGGCAACATCCCGCGAGAGGCGAGCATTCGGGATGCGAATGACGCCGAGCGCATCCGGCATGCCCTTAAGCAGTTCGCGAACCGAAGTGATGCTAAGCGACCGGCCCCAATCGCGCCAGGTGCAGGCGAGTTCTGATGGCGATGTGTTGCCCACATGGAGCACTACGTCATATCGAAAGCGCGTCAGTTCATTGTGTGCGCTGCCCCGCTTGAGATGGATTTCAACATGAGTGATACGCGGGAGCTTCGCGCGTAACGTGGTGAAGAATTCGGGATCAACCAGCAATTCGCCTTCGCGCTGAATGTTCTTGCGTATGCGTTGCTGCAATTCCGTGCAGCTAAGCGATCCAGGAGCCTGATGCAGTTGGATCGAAGTATGGAACGCTTCGAGCAGTGGGAAGCTGCGAACGTCACCAATGAAGATGCTGCCGCCGTTCTCGACTCTCTCGAGCGCGGCTGTGATGACGCTCGTGAGGTAATCGAGATTCGGGAAGTACTGAATGACAGAGTTGATAACAATGGTATTGAACGTCTCGCTTACACCGTCAAATTCGTGAGCTGCCGTACATGCGAGTGCGATATTCGGCAGCCGAAGTTCAGGACGATGAACCTGTTTTTGCAGGAAATCTATAGCCGCGGCCGACACATCAGTTCCACGGAAGAACTCCGCACGAGGCGCGATCCTGAACAGCAGCAGTCCGGTTCCGCAGCCAATTTCCCAAACCCGTTTCGGCTGTAACGCCAGAATGCGCTCGACGGTTGTCTCCACCCAAACCCGCATCTGTTCCGGAGGAATGGGCTTGCCGTCATAGCTGCTGTTCCATCCGGAGATGTTGAAGGTCGCATCTTCGCCCGTGCCACCCTTGCGATACGCTTCGTCGAAAGTCGCGGCCCATTGCGCCAGGCGCTCCGCGTTGAGCGTGTCGGCGGAGTCTTCCTTTTTAGTCGGCTGCAAATCTGAGTTGGGCACAACGTAGGCGACAAGCTGCTTTTGTCCCGGCTGATCTTCCCGCGCTATGACCACGCTCTTGCGCACGGAGTGGTGGGAGTCAAGTACGGATTCAATCTCGCCGAGTTCAATGCGGAAGCCGCGCAGCTTGACCTGATGGTCGAGTCGGCCGAGATACTCAAGATTGCCGTTGGACAGCCAGCGGCAGAGGTCTCCGGTCTTGTACATGCGCGAGCCGGCAGGGCCGAATGGGTTGCGCACGAAGCGCTCTCGCGTGAGATCGGGTCGCCCGAAATAACCGCGCGCCAGGCCCTCGCCGGCGAGGAAGAGTTCTCCCGGAACCCCGACCGGTTGCGGATTTCCTTCCGGATCGACCACGTAAGCTTGGGAGTTCGGAAGCGGCTCGCCGATCGTGACTTTTTCTTGCGGGCGCGTCAGCGTGTAGGTCGAATAGGTGGTGTCTTCAGTAGGACCGTAAAGGTTGTAGACCTTCGCGACCGAAGTGGAGGCGTAGATTTCGTTTACCAGAGTTTCCGGCAACGCCTCGCCCGCGAGGTTCACGGTTTTCACCGAAGCCGGCACTGCTTGCATGCGGACAAGCTCAGCCATAGCAGAAGGCACGGTATTGATCAGCGTAACTTCATTGCGGGCCTCGCCGGAAGGCAGGTAGAGCGCGTTCTGTACCAGGACAATCTTTCCGCCGACACTCAGCGGCACGAAGATCTCGAAGATCGAGAGATCGAAGCACACGGAAGTTGAAAGTAGGACTCCGGCCAATTCTTCGCGAGAGAATACTGTTTGTGCCCAATTGACGAAAGTGACTGCACTGCGATGTTCGAGCGCAACGCCTTTTGGGCGTCCAGTGGAGCCCGAGGTGAAGAGCACGTAGGCAAGATTGTTGAGTTGTAACGCGACTCCCGGATTCTCGGCGCTCTCGTTCTCAAAGTGTTCTTCAGGCGCATCAACGCAAATGACGCCGGGTGTCGTGCCCTCGAGTTCCGGCGCGAGCGATTTCTGAGTCAGAACAATCGGAGCTTTCGCGTCTTCGATGATTGCCGAGAGGCGTTCACGCGGATACATCGGATCCAGCGGTACGTAAGCCGAGCCGGATTTGAGCACTCCAAGAATTGCGGGCAGAAGATTCGTCGTGCGTTCAAGAAAAACGCCGACCAGAATTTCCGGCCCGGCCCCCAGTTTCGTGAGGCGGTGCGCAATCTGATTTGCCCGCTCGTTCAGTTCGCGGTAGGTCAGGCGTTGTGAGCCAACTACCAGGGCTGCGGCATCCGGTGTTTTGCGAACTTGCTCCTCGAAGAACTGATGCAAAGTAGTAATTGCGCTGGATGCAAGCGTTGCCTGGTTCCAGCCAACGAGTACCTGCTCGCGTTCCTTGACAGAAAGGATAGGAATCTGAGCGATCAATTGGTCTGGATTAGCAGCGATACCTTCGAGCATCATGCGGAAGTGCTCGATGAATCGCTGAATGGTCGAGCGGTCGAACAAGTCGGTCGAATACTCGACCATGCAATGCAAGCCATCGGGTTTTTCGACGGTGAAAAGACCGAGATCAAATTTCGACGTTCCGTTGTGAACGTCAAGCAAGTGAAGCTCAAGGCCGGGAAGATTGAACTCCAGCCGCGGCGCGTTCTGCAACGCAAACCAGATTTGAAACACCGGAGTGCGGGTCAGATCCCGTTCGGGTTGGAGAACCTCGACCAACTTTTCGAACGGCAGATTCTGATGGGCGTAAGCTCCGAGCGCCGTTGTGCGCACGCGCTGCAACACTTCGCGGAAGGTCGGGCTGCCTGCGACGCTGGTACGCATGACCAGCGTATTTACGAAAAAGCCGATCAGTTCTTCTATTTCGGCGCGCGTTCGGTTTGCGATAGGCGTGCCGACTACTACATCCTCTTGTCCTGTGTAACGGAACAACAGCGCTTGGTACGCCGCAAGCAAGGTCATGAACAGCGTTGCCCCTTCGCCGGCGCTTACTTCTTTTAGCTTCGACAGCAATTCGACGGGGAAGATTACTTTTTCCGTCGTGCCGCGATAGGTCTGAATCGGCGGCCGCGTGCGGTCTGCGGGAAGTTCGAGAACGCCGGGCGCGCCCTCGAGTTGCTTTTTCCAGAAATCGAGATGCTGGGCCAACACATCATCTCGCATCCACTTTCGCTGCCAGACGCCATAATCGGCATATTGAATCGGCAGGTCGGGAAGCGGCGAAGGCTTGCCTTCCGCGAACGCGCCGTACAATGCGCCCAGTTCGCGAACCAACTGCCACATCGACCATCCGTCGCTGATGATGTGGTGCATGTTCAACAGCAGCACGTGCTCGCCGGGGTTAAGACGCAACACGCTGGCGCGGAATAGCGGGCCGGTTTCGAGATTGAAGATTGCCTTTGCGCCGTCGATTGCCAGGCGCTTCACCGCGTTCTGTTGTTCGGCTCCCGGTATGTCAGAAAGGTCCGTCGTCTCGATCTTGATTCTCAGTTCCGGTGCAATCAACTGCACCGGCTGATTGTTTTCCATGCGGAAGGTGGTGCGCAGAATCTCGTGGCGGCGCACAATCTCGTTCAGCGATCGCTCGAGCGCATTCGTGTTGAGCTTGCCGCTCATGCCTACCGCGATGGGTACGTTGTAGAGCGGATTCTCGGGCTCGAGCTCGTTCAAGAACCAGAGACGCTGTTGCGCGAAGGAGAGCGGCAGGTTGCGATCGCGCGGGACTGGCAGAATCGAAGGAACCGTTTCTTTGCCGGAAGAGAGAAGCTCGTCCACTCGCTTTGCAAGTTGGCCCACAGTCGGAGCTTCGAACATGGCGCGGAGCGGCAGCTCTATGCCGAATGCCTGCCGGATGCGCGAAACCACGCGAGTCGCGAGCAGTGAATGACCACCGAGCGAGAAGAAGTCGTCGTGAAGGCCGACACGCTCGCGGCCTAACACTTTGCCCCAGATAGCTGCGACTTGCTCTTCGATTTCTGTACGCGGCGCGACGTATTCTTCCGTATCCCCGCCATACTCGGGCTTGGGCAGAGCCTTGCGGTCGATCTTGCCGTTCGGGCTCAGCGGAAAAGCTTCAAGCGCCACGAACGCGGAAGGGATCATGAACTCCGGCAGGCTCTGTTTCAGATGGGCCGCCAGTTCACCTTCGTTGACGGCCTGTTTTGAAGCCGGCGCGAAATAGGCGACCAACTGCTTCACGCCGGGTTGATCCTCGCGCGCCATCACCAGGCATTGGCGAACCGCAGGATGTTTGGCGAGCACCGATTCGATTTCGCCCAATTCAATCCGGAAACCGCGCAACTTGACCTGATGATCGAGCCGTCCTAGATATTCGAGAGTGCCATCGGGCAGCCAGCGGCAGAGATCGCCTGTGCGATACATGCGCTTGCCGGGCTTAAACGGATTCGGAAGAAACCGCTCAGCCGTCATCTCCGGGCGACCGTAGTAGCCGCGTGCCAATCCGTCACCCGCGAGGTGAAGTTCTCCCGGAATGCCGATTGGTTGCAGGTTCTTGTTTGCGTCAAGCACGTAGGCCTGGCTATTGGGCAGTGGCTTGCCGATGGTGACGTGGTGGTTCGGATGCGTCAACGTGTACGTGGAATAAGTCGTGTCCTCTGTCGGGCCGTAGAGGTTGTAAACCTTTTCGACCGACGTTGCCGCGTAAATCTCGTTCACCAGGGAATCTGGGAGGGCTTCTCCGGCGAGGTTGACGGTTTTTACTGACTGGGGAATGGCGTTCATCCGCACCAGTTCGGCGATCGCCGATGGGACGGTGTTGATGAGAGTGACTTCGTCCTTCGCCTCGGCCCCCGGCAGATACAACGCGTTCTGTACGACAATCAGCTTCCCGCCAACGCTGAGCGGAACAAATATTTCGAAAATCGAGAGATCAAAGCAGACCGATGTCGAAAGCAAAACGCCAGCCAGTTCAGCGGGCGTGAACACGGTTTGCGCCCAATGAATAAAAGTCGCGGCGCTGCGGTGTTCAATGGCGACGCCTTTCGGGCGTCCAGTGGAACCTGAGGTGAAAAGTACGTAGCCCAAATTCTCCGGCTTAACCGCTGCGCTCGGATTTGTCGAAGGCTCTTTCGCGATCTTGTGCCAATCCGCATCAAGGCAAATGCAGCTCGTTACCGAACCCGCGACCTGCGCCAAAAGAGATTCTTGCGTAAGGACAACCGAAGCGTTCGCATCCTCAAGGATCGCCGCCAATCGCTCGCGCGGATAGTTGGGATCAAGCGGGACGTAGGCGGAGCCTGACTTGAGCACGCCAAGGATCGCCGGCAGGAGGTCAGAGTTGCGTTCGAGAAAAACTCCGACGAGGACGTCTGGCCTGGCACCTAGCTTGATGAGATGGTGGGCGATCTGATTGGCCCGCTCATTTAAGGCGCAGTAAGTTGTCCGTTCCGCTCCGCAAATAACAGCGACCGCTTCCGGAGTTCGCGCAGCGCTCTGCTCGACGAAGTTGTGCATGCAGAGCCCGCTCGGAAACTTGACCTCATTCGCGTTGAACTCCACCAGCAGGTTGTGTCTCTCGGCCTCACCGAGAAGACCCAGTGCAGAGATCGGTTGCCCCGGATTCGTGACGATTGATTCGAGCAGATTCGAAAAGTGTTCGAGCGCGCTGAAGATCGTGTCGGACTCAAACAGGTCGGTGCTGTACTCGACCCGGATCAGCAAACCTTCCGGCACGTCCATGGCAAACCAGGACATGTCGAGGATCGAAGTGCCGGGGTGCACGGCTGAGCGCTCCAGTTCAATGCCGGGCAGTTGCAGAGTTTGCATCGGCGCATTCTGATGCGCGAACAGCACTTGAAAAATCGGGTTGTGGCTCAGGCTGCGCTCGGGCTGCAGTTCTTCGACCAGTTTCTCGAATGGAATGTCCTGGTACGCGTACGCTTCAAGGCAGGTTTCTTTCGTGCGGGTCAGCAGATCACGAAAGCTGGGATCGTCTGACAAGTCTGCGCGCAGAGTAAGCGTGTTAACGAAGAAGCCGATCAGCGGCTCGAGTTCAGCAAAGTTCCGCCCCGCAATGGGCGTGCCGACGACAACATCACTTTGTCCCGAATATCGCGACATTAGAGTCTGGAAAGCCGCGAGAAGTGTCATGAACAGAGTCACGCCCTGTTCCTGGCTCATGATTGTGAGCTTGTCCACAACTTCTTTCGGAACGACGTGATGCTGCCATGCGCCGCGCATCGACATCCGCGGCGGACGCGAATGATCGACAGGAAGTTCGAGCACCGCAGGCGCGCCCTGCAGCTTCTTCTTCCAATATTCGATCTGCTCGTTCAGAACTTTGCCCTGCAGTGTCTGCCGCTGCCAGGCCGCGAAGTCCGCATACTGGATGGGCAGTTCCGGCAGCTCCGACGGACGATGTTCAGTTATCGATCGGTAGTGTTCTGCAAGTTCCTCGGCAGCCAGGCCGAGCGACCAGCGATCGCTGACGACATGGTGCATGGTCAGCAAAAGCACATGATCGTCTGGTGCGATACGCAAGACTTGCGCGCGCATAACTGGTCCGGTACTCAGATTGAAGGGAAACCCGGCTTCGTCGTGAGCACGTGTATCGATCTCGGCTTCGCGTTGGTCCTTCGACAACGATGAGAGATCAACGACCGGGACCGGCAACACAAGCTGGCCCGCGATCGCCTGCACCGGCTCGCCATCATGCAGGACAAAACTGGTCCGCAAAGCTTCGTGGCGCGCGACCATTCGATTGATGGCCTGCCGCAGAGCATCGACATCGAGCTTGCCGCGCAGACGCATCTTCTGCGTCATGTTGTAGAGCGGATTGCCGGGGTCGAGCTGGTCGAGGAACCACAGCCGCTGCTGGGCGAAGCTCAAGGGAAGATTTGTGCGGGCCGTGACTCTTGGAATAGACGTTGAGGTCAGGCCCGTGGATTTCTGTGCCGCTTCGATCCGTTGTGAGAATTCTGCAACCGTGGGCGCCTCAAAGATTGCCCGCAGCGGAATTTCTACGCCGAACATCTGCCGTACTCGCGCCACCACTTGAGTGCCGAGCAGCGAATGTCCGCCCAGCGCGAAGAAGTTATCGTGAACGCCCACTCGATCGAGCTTGAGCACCTGCCCCCACGCGCCCGCGATCGTCTCTTCCGTCGTGGTTCGCGGCGCGACGAATTCGACGGCCTGCTTGCGCACGGTCTGCTGCGCGGAGTCGATTGCGCGGCGAATGGCGGCGAGATCACGAAGTTCGTTGGCGATGTGCGCGAGGGCCCGTTGAGATCCTGTAAAGCGTGCGTCTGAAGTTACGCCTGCAGTGGCATCGAAGGCCCAGACGTTGGTCAGGTATGCAGGAATCTGGCTGGCGTCAGCGGGGAGTTGCAGGGTCACAACTTCGGGTAATCGCGACGCAACTTCCCTGCATGCCCGCGGGTCCGCGGCCATCAATACGAAATCTTCAAGTGAAAGTTGAAGTTCCTGCGCCAAGTCGCGAAGCCCGCTTGCCAGGGAGCTCACTCCCGTCTTGCGGGCAATGAGATGCTCGCCTCGCAGCGTAGAATTGGGATCCTTTTCCAGCAGGTGATCTACTTCTGCTTCGGACTTGGTGCTGCAAAGACAAAGCAGCGTGCCGCGCTCTTCAAATTGCTTGAGGAGAAACTCTTGAAGCGGGTGCGGGTGCGCGGACTCTGGCCACAAAACCTCGCCATCCACAACGATGACTTTCCTGGGCTCACAACTTGTGGCATAGAGTCGCCGCGCCAGCATGGTTCCGAGGGCAGCAAAGAAGTCGGGCGTATAGGGAACGTGTCCGACTTTATCGGCGTACGGATCGCTGTAATTTTCAACCGGATAGTACGCAAGAATGTCTGCCGACGCGATCAGATGCACGCCAGAAAGATTCGCGACGGCTGAACTGATTCGCTGTTCAACTTCACCCAGGAAAGTTGACCACTCGGGCGAGGCATACTCTTCTTCGGCAGGGCAGATGCAGAGGAATGTCGGCGCCGCCGGCGAATGCGTCCGCAGAGCATGGATGAGATCGCGAGCGCCGAGCTCGATCTTTTCCCGGCGCGCGGCATCGCTTAGGGTCTCTTCGTGGCGCAGCCAATCCGTCAGCCGCACGAGCACCATGCTGAATCCATCGCGGTTGCTTGAAACTATGCTGCTGGGATCGAGCAACTGCTGGAAGACCTGGTTATAAGGAGCAAAGCGGAACTTTGCGCGCACGCCGAGTTCTTTCATCCAGAACGCGAGAGGCGGTTCCACAAGTTCTGCGGTAAAGCTCGAGGTGATCGCGATGGTGCAAGGCTGTTCGCGGCGCCGCGCGGCTTCAGCCTGTCTTGCGAGCGCGTCCGGGATGGTGAACTGCGCAATAGGACGTGATTGAGTTTCGGCGAGCTGATTCAAAATGCCGGCGAACGCGGCCAGCAATTCGTCAATTGTCTGTGACGTGAAAAGGTCAGTATTGAATTCGCAATCGAGCTGCAAACCAGTGGGCCGCTCGATGGCAATGAATCGCAGATCGAGAAGCGCGAAGCCGCTTTCGAGTTCGATCAGTTCGCCCGTGAACTCGTCGCTGGAGACTTTGATTTCCGGAAAGTTCTGCAGAAGCAGCCCGACGTTGTAAACCGGGTTCGCGTCGGTAATTCGTGACGATGTTGCCGAAGTGACGATTTTCAGGAACGGGCAATCCTGGTGCGCGAAGGCATCGCGTACTGATCGCTTTTCAGTATCCAGGAGATCGCGGGCCGTCTCGCTTTCTGAAACCCGATTTCGGAATGGCAGAAAGTTGACGAAGCAACCGACCAGCCGATCGGTGCCTGCGCGACTGCGAGTGCTCGCGACCGTTCCGATCACGGTGTCACGTTCGCCAGCCCAGCGGAAGAGCAGAATACGGAGACCGCTCAGCAAAACTGAAAACAAGGTCGAGCCACTGGCCTGCGCAACCTCCTTGAGTTGCTCAAGCGAGGCGGATGGAATCAGCACTGAATTTCTGGAACCGGAGTAGCCGGGCTTTTCCGGACGAGGTTTATCCGTGGGAAGCTCGGCGTTTGCCGGAGCCCCGTCGAGATACGAGCGCCAGAATGCGAGCTCCTTCTCCAGTCGCTCGCCCTGCATCTGCGAGCGCTCGGCGGCAGCGTACTCGAAATACTGGAGCGAAAGCGGTTCCAGTGACGGCGCCGCGCCTTTGAGCAGCGAATCGTAGATCGCGGCGAGTTCCTCGAAGAAAATGCTGCCGCTGTTTCCGTCGCTGACTACGTGATGAATGATGATGACCAGCAGGTGATCGTCATCCGCAAGTTTTATCAGCAGCGCGCGCAGCGGCAAGTCCTTCGAAAGGTCGATGAGTTTGCGCCATTCTTCCTGGGCCAACTGCACTGCCTTTTGCTCGCGGTCGTTCTGATGAAGCGAGGTCAGGTCTTGAAGTTCGACGCTCACATCCGGATTCGGATCGGCGACCTGAATGGGCTCATCGAGCCCCGGCTGTATTCGCGAGCCCAACACTTGATGACGGCGGCAAAGTTGATCGAGGGCGAGCTTGAGTATGTCGGCGCGAAATTCGCCGCGGATGCGAAACACGCGAGCGTTTGAGTGCAGGTGCCCTGAGGTGGCGGACTGTTGCAGCAGCCAATACTGCAACTGGCCGAAGGAAAGCGGCGCTTCCGTCTTTTGACTTGCCGGCTGCGCAACCTGGCCCGGAGATGCTGAGGCGCTCAGTTCAGTAACTACTTCGGCGAGGTGAGCGATGCTGGGGTCTTCAAAGAAGGCGATCAGCGGCACGTCAATCTTTAAGAGCTCCTGCAGGCGGGAGATAACTTCCAGCGCCTTAAGCGAGTCGCCGCCAAGGTCGAAGAAATTCTCTTTCGACCCAATGTTCTCGCGCTGAAGCACCTCGGCCCAGATTTGCGCAACGGTTGCTTTGGATCTTTCGGCCACAGACCCACCCGATCCATTCGAAGAAGTTGCCGAGGCCGGCTGGAGTTCCGCGACTACTTCGCTCAGGTGTGCGATGGTGGGGTCTTCGAAGAACGCAATCAGCGGAAGTTCAACACCCAGGAGCGCATGCACCCGGGAGATCACTTCAAGAGCTTTCAGCGAGTCGCCGCCGAGATCGAAGAAATTCTCGCTCGCGCGGATGTTGCTTCGCTGCAGCACTTCGGCCCACACCTGCGAGATGGCATCGCGCAGTTGGCTGCTTGCGTTTTTTTGTTCTTCAGTCTTCACCGAACCGCCTGACTTGCTGCAGCAGCCGGAGTTGCGAACACCCGCGCTGCTAATAATGATTGGTAATCCATTTTGCCTCGCGCCGTGCGCGGCAGAGTTGCGACCGCCTGAACTTGAATCGCGTCTTTGGGAAGGTTGAACGTTTCCCGCACCATCGTCATCACGCTCGAAACGTTTTCCTCGCCGCTTTCGATTGCGATCATCAGCAGATCATCGCGGCCAAAACACGCAACTGGAAAACCGAAACGGCGCTGCACGATCTGCTCGACTTCATCCAGGTTGAAGCGCTTGCCAAAGAGTTTCAGGAAGCGTTTGAGGCGGCCGGTGATGTAGAAGAATCCGTCTTTGTCGCGGCGCGCAAGGTCCCCTGTTTTGAGCACGCCGCCGAGCTCGTCGCCCTTGGCAAGATCGGCAATGCAATCGGCATAGCCGAGCATTACGTTCGGTCCGCTATAAACGAGTTCGCCAGTCTCAGCTTCGACGTCCAGAGATCCATTCGGGATCGCGACGCCGATGGAGCCGATTTTTTGGTCGAGCTTCTCAAATGGCACGTACGAGATTCGTGCCGTCGCCTCGGTCTGACCATACATCACAAAAAACTTGAGGCCGCGTTCTGTTGCGAGCTGGTGCATCTGGCAAATGTGATTTTCTGCAAGCGCACCGCCCGCCTGGGTCAGACTGCGAAGAGTTGCGCCGCGCTTCTTCAGAAGGCCTGTCTGGAGCAGCATCTGATAGCTGTAGGGAACTCCGGAGAGCGAAGTGCACGAGCATTGGTCGATGATGTCCCAGAATTCGCGACGTAGAACGCCATGGTCGGTCAAGACCAGGGTCGCCCCCGCGTGCAAATGACTGTTGATCACCGAAAGCCCGTAGGAGTATGACATCGGCAGAGAAGTGATCGGCCGCTCGGCGGAACTCAGATTCAAATACGACGCGATCGAAGCCGCGTTGGCTTGCAGGTTTTCGCGCGAGAGGCGGACCAGTTTCGGGCTGCCGGTCGAACCGGATGTGTTGAGCAGTACCGCCAGAGAATCATGAACTGCGAAGAATTCCTTAGTCTCGCGTTCCCAGACCGGGAGCGGAGTGCCTTCCTTTAATTCATATCCATCGATCGCACGGTCCGAAGAGCAGGCATAGATGTACGCGGGGTGATAGGTTGCGATGAGTTGCGCCAGCAGTTCCGGGTTGAGAGTGGCGTCCACAAGCAACAGCGGGGTTCTAGACCGAAGCGCTGCGAGGTAGGTAACCACGCACTCGTACCGGTTCTGGGCCAGTAGCATGACCAGCGACTGCTGCTTCGGCATAAAGGCATGCGTGGCGTCCAGACGAAGCTCTCCGTAGGTCTTGTGCCTGCCAGTGGAGGGTTCCAGGACAGCCAGACTCTCCGGCGGATGCTCGATCTTCCAGAAGTCCATCACTTTTCCCACGACTGCCCGAATCTGCCGACCTTGGCAAGCGACGGGCAAGCGCTCAACTGGGTTGAATGTCGTCTCACGGAAAGGCGCAAAACGATTGAACAGCTTACTTTTAGGGGGAGGGGCACTGAAAGCTACGCTCTTCGGAAACCGCTATTTCTGCCACCGCGCAGACCTACTACAGGTAAAGAGTCCTATCAAAGATTTGCATATCTGGTGCCAAATTGTCCAGATTACCTGCAGGTTACTGGAGGTGGCACTGCGCCACCCACTACGACCCGGTCGAGCCGCGTACCCACCTCAGGCCTTCCGGATCCTTCGGCTTCGACAGCCTGCTTTCGTAGTAGTCCCGCAGCTTGCGGTACAGAATCTTCTTTGTCGGCCCCTTGGGAAGCTCCGGCATATCGCCGAGTTTGTTGATGATTATCACCATCTTTGGCTGTTTGAACCGGGCTAAGGATTGCGCGCAGAACTTCACCAGCTCGGGTTCGGTGGTGGCATTCGGATCTTTCAGATTCGCGAATGCGCACAGCTCCTGGCCGAGAATTGCATTCTCAACGCCGATTACCGCGCACTCGGTCACATTTGGATGCCTTGAGAGCACATTCTCGATCTCGGCCGGATAGATCTTCTCTCCGCCCTTGATGATGAGATCGTCTTTGCGGCTGCGGAAGTAGTAGCTGCCTTCGGCGTCACGAAGCCCATAGTCCCCGCTGTGATACCAGCCGTTGCGGAATTTCGCCGCATTCAGTTCCGGCAGCTTGTGATATCGAATCGCGCAATTCGGACCGCGAATGCACAGTTCGCCTTCGGTGCCATCCGGCACTTCGTTGTCGTCATCATCGACGACCTTCATGTCGCAGATTGGTAGCACCACTCCGACAGTTCCGAGATTTCGCTTTTCAGCTGGCCAGCGGTTGAACGATGAGTACGACGAGGCTTCGGTCGAGCCGAAGCCTTCGAAGATCGGCACTCCAAAGCGCTCCTCGAACTTTTGCATCAGGCTCAGCGGCAGTAGCTGTCCGCCACAAATGATTCCCTTGATCTGTCCACGCTTGCCTTCAAAGGGCAAGGTCAGCAGCGCGGCCAGGATCGATGGCATGACGCTGGTGAAGGTTGCGCCGTACTTGTCAACCAGCGCCCAGAAAGAACGCAAGCTGGCTTTGGGATCGACAAACACGATGGAGCCGCCGGCGCACAGAGTCGTTGTCGTGGAGATGACGATTCCGTTGTTGTGGAACAGCGGAAGAATGCAAATGCTTCGGGTTGCAGGACTCAGTTCGAACCAGTCGGCGATTGCAAAGCCATCAAGGATAAAATTCATGTGGCTGAGAACCACGCCCTTGGGATTGCCTGTTGTACCTGAGGTGTAAATGATGACGACCGGAGTTGTGGGCTCTACTTTCGGCAAATTTGCTTCAGTTTTTTTTGCGTCCACGGCCGGTAAGTCGGCGACGTTGGCAAAGGGATGAAAGGCCATCTCCAGTTCGGGCTTGAGCGGCGCGACCCTGGCCTCAAGGTCCGGATCGTAGAAAACCGCTCCACAGTCGCTGTTCTCGATGATGAAACGAATTTCTGCCGGTGCGAGATCTGGATTGATGGGAACGACGGTGATCCCTCGCGCGACTGCCCCGAAATACATCGCGAGAAACTCAGGTGTATTGCGGAATACGATGCAGATGGTTCCGAAATCTTTCACCCGCGAGCTCAGCCACTCGGAAGCCGCCAGGCTGATCTCGTAAAACAGCTGGTAGGTATAGTGACGGTCGGTCTCAGGGAAAATCAGAAATTCACGCGATGGAGCTTCGGTTGTCTTTGCCTTCAGAAGCTCATGAAAATTCGCATAAGGAAGATCGACTTGAGCGCTGGATTTCTGGTGGGGCAGTAAGGGCAACGACGCGACATTCATTGTTTGTCCTTAAGCGTAGCATGCAGATACTGCACCAGTCGGTCGGCGGATGTGAGCTTGAACGCGTCGTCGGGGCTGACTTCGATGCCGAATTTCTTCTCGATTGCGCTGAGCAGCTGAACATGGGCCAGCGAGTCCCATTCAGGGGTGGAGGTCATGCTTGCGCTGGAGGTGAATTCCGGTATTTGGAGAAGTTTGGTCGCGATGGGCGAGATTTCGTCGTAGAGCTCCTGTTCCGTCATTGGTTGTTCTCTGAGTATTGTGGATCTCGCGGCTTGCTGAATTACTTTGCGCCCTTTGTGGCTGTTCTTTGCGCTCTTTGCGGTTAAGAGCTTTTAACCGCAAAGGACGGCAAGGTTTCGCAAAGGATGCAAAGGAGACTCGATTGAATGTTCTTATGCGTAGGTCGCTCGGGCCTTCTCCTGAAGTCTGGCGTGGACGTAATGAATCAGCTTGTCAGCGGAGCAGAGGCGGAACGAATCGTCCGCGCTGATCTTGATATCAAACTTTCGTTCGATCGATCCGAGCAGCTGAATGTGATGCAGTGAATCCCACTCGGGAGTATTGACCATGGTGATCGCGTGATCGAATTTCGGAATCTGCAACACCGTTTCCGCGAGTGGTGCCAGCGCGGCAAACAACTCTTCGACTGTAATGGACGCCTCCGGTTTGAACACGCGATTGCCGGTATCGCTCGTCGCCGGTTTTGCCTTCGGTGTGTGAGTGGCAGCCAGGGTCTCAAGCGCGTCGCGAAGGTTCTTTGCGCCTACGCCGATTCCGCCGTTCTCTTCGAACATGGCGGATCCGGCCACGAAACCGTAGTCGAAGTTGCCCAGAACCGAGTAGCATTGCGCAACATCTTCAGCGCGATTGCCGCCAGTAGGGAACGGAAACGCAGGAAGTATCGATCCAACCGGCTCAGTTGCGCCTTTCAGGTTCGAGACAAATTCCTCGGTGGCGACATCGAAGCGCGAATTCGGCCGCGGGAAGGTCAGGATGTCAGCGCCTGACATGCGGAACATCTTCAGCATGAGCGGCAATTCGATCCCGACGTGTGCATAGCGCGTGAACAGGGTGAGCATCGAGTAATGCGCGATGATCGGCAATTCGGTGCGGCCGCGGACGAAGGTCAAGAGGCTGGGCGTGAGCCGCGGCTGAATCATGTAGCCATCAACCTTGGCGGCTTCGCCGATCTTGAAAAACTCGTCGAACCGGCTGACGTCGCAGCCCAGGTGCAGTACCCACATCTTCCGCTCGCCGACTTTCTGCTCCGCTTCGCGAGCTGCCTGGGCACAAAGCGTGGCACGCGTCTTGATCGGACAATACGGCGGATCAACCAGCAACTCGTCGTCTTTCACGATGTCGCTGCCGGCGCACAGCGCCTCGAACGTAATCTTGGCGTACTCCTCAGGAGCCAGGCCGACTTCGGGCCGCATCGGTCCCATCAGTAGCGGACGATGGTAAACCCCCAGCTTCCTTCGCACGCCGGGAATGCCGTGGCGCGGACCGGGCAGGCTTTTCAGCATGTCTTCAGGAAAGTTCAAGTCCACCATGCGGAGCTTGAGCATTCCTTTCACGTGACTGGACTCGCCCATGACAAATGTGAGGGCGTCTTCGAGCGGATTGCCGGTATGGCTCATCGATTCCCAGGGAAAATCAATCTCGGCGTAACCGGAGTCCACTTCGGCGGTCGATGGCAGTCGCCGGATCCTTTGAACCGTCGCCTGAAAGGGCACCAGGCGGGCAGCAGCCGCGCGACCTGCGAGCGTGTCGTAGCCGGTTGTGGTCTGCTCATGGCACATGCTGGTCAGGATGGATTCCGGTGTGCCGGCCGCACGCGAGGTTTCAAAATAGAAGGTGACTGCAAGAGGTGTTGTCGAAGCGCTCATACTTCATGACTCCCTAGGAATTATTTTTCGGTCTGGATCATTGCCAACCAAACCATCCTGTATCACTAGCCCGTCAATTCTAACGACCCGGCATCGAACTCGAACAGATTACGTAACGAACTCCAAAGTCCATGTCCCCGGAGCGACGGCAGTCTTGCGGATGCGCTCATCAGCTTCGTCCGCGGAAACAGTGAATCGCCCATCGGATTCTGCATCTGCGATCGACTCAAGGAACTTCACCATGATCTGATTTCGCCCGGTGGCCTTGTATTCAAAGGCCAGGTTCGAGCACCCACGGGTCACGGCAATCTGTGACAGACCTGAAAGCACGGCAAATTCCACTTGCTTGCCCAACACCGGGCAACTGAGCGCCCAGTCTTCGACGATCAGTGAGCCCGAGTCTGTGCGGAATGAAACCACGCCGGATGGCCCGTAGCTTGACAGCCGGTCCGAAACTGAGATGACCGAGCATCCGCCGGATTCGATCAGGCCATCGACTTCAGCATCGGTCAGATCGTGATTTTCGCCTTTGAGCGAGAATGCGGCGGCGGTTCGCAAGATGCGGTCCACATGCGCGCGGTCAGCAGCTCCGGCACGAGCCAGCCCGACGCAGACTTCTAAACCCGACAGGAAATTTGCCAGATCAGCTTTCCCGTTCAAGGAACCGGCGGCAACGCTCACCGCGTTGGTTGCGAGTCCAGTTTCGATCTCCGGCCCGAGAATCTGCCCGAGCTGATCAAAGGTTTCGCGCGTGAATGGGATTTGTCCAAGCCGATCGGTGTTCTGGTCGTTGATGTCCGAATTCGACAGCGAGCCGGGCCAATTGAGGACGGTAACGTTCGCAGCGCCGCGAACTCTCGCGAGCAGCAAGTTCGCGTAGGTGCGGCACAATGCCGAGAGCTGATGCGTCTCCGCGATCCAGCCGTTCGAGGGACAAGCCAGCAGCCAGATCGGCCTGCCACGCTGAGCAAGCGTCTTGATCTGCTTGATGAATTCGTCAACCTGCGCAGTCAGCCTCTGGCGCGCGATGGAAGAGACCCCCGAGTCTCCGGGCGTGGCACTCTTCAGTTCGCTTCGCAGCCAATCTTCGACCCGGATCAAAACCAATGTGCCGAGGGAATGTTCCTCGTCAGCCGAAGGCGCCAGCAGAAATTCAGCAACTTTTCCGTATTCGATGAATTCGAGTGCGTCGGCTACACCGGCTCCAGCCAGGTAACTTTGCAGGGTTTTCGCAAGCGGCCGCGAGGTGAATGTGGATGCAACCTGGACGACGCGTGTCTGCACACTCTTCGGCCTGGGCTGGGTAATCGCGTCGATCATGCTTGCAGTCATGAACGCAACAGAATGTCGCAATTCGCGTGCCAGGGGAGGAAAGTCAGGCAACTGCGCGACTCGATTATAGCCTTTGCACCCGGAATTCCAAAAATTTCAAGACTTTAGACCGGACTGCCCAACCAGCTCCCTTGGCACCATGATTGCTCCTCTTGATCGGTGTTTGCGGGGGTTTGCGGGGCGATAAAAGGGCTAACGGCTTTTGCAGACGGTATTTGCCCTCTACATCGAGTGCAAATATTTGCACATTTTTGGTTTACCTGAGGAAATTCAACGGGTATGCTGGCTGATAATTCTTCCCCAGCAATCCCCAAACGAGGAGGGTTTATGGCCGCAGGTTCGGCCCCAGATCCGGTAGCGGTGCGTTTGCCGCGCAACTACGACGTCCAGTTGCTGCAGCGCGACTTGCAAGCTTTGCAGGACATTCAGCGGGCGGCGCAGCCCGGGCCTTACCACAAGGGCGAGTGGACGGGCATTGCTCTCTATTCCATGGGCGGCAAGCAGTCGGTTTTTCCTAGTGCGGCTGGTACCGATCACTATCAGGAAACCGAGGAAATGAAACGCGCGCCCTACATGCGGCAGATTCTGAGCGAGCTCGAATGTCCCAAGGAAGTTGTTCGCATTTTATTTCTGCCGCCCGGCGGACACATCAAGGACCACTTTGACTTTCATACCAGCTTCCAGTTCGGACTGCTGCGCCTTCACATTCCGATCGTCACTCATCCTGATGTGTCGTTCGTGATCGATGGCCAACGCATGTGCTGGAACGCCGGCGAGTTGTGGTACGGAGATTTTTCGAAGATTCACTCGGTCAAGAACGACAGCCAGATTGTCCGCGTGCACATGGTGATCGATGTTCAGATCAACGAGTTCGTATTGAGCCTGTTCCCTCCAGATTTCGTCGAGCGGCGGCGCGCCGAGGGGATGTCTATCACGACAGATCCACTCCCTGCGTCAGAGGCTGAGTTGCGGCGCTTTGCCTGCGACTTCCGCATCCCCGGGGAATTTATGCCCATGTTCGTTATCGGAAAGCCGCTCGCGTCTCTGGCAAAAGGAACCGAAGCATCCGTGCGTCTCATTGACGGGAAACTAACCGTCTTGATCGACAACGCTCCGGCGTTTCGCCTTGAGCGGCTGGCTGATGAAACGTTTGGAATCTCCGGCCTTCCGCCGGGAATGAAGCTGGAGCTCAAGCGAGAAAATCATGTGGTCAAAGATGTTGTTCTCCATATGAAAGGCCTTCCGAAGGACCTGTACTCCGCGCGACTGGGAATATTTCGTGGACCGTTGATGCCGGAGCAAAGCGTGTCGCTGCCGCTGCTGAGCCAGGTGGCGAGTGGCGGGTCGTTCAGCTAGAGGCGAGGCAGTAAGGGAGAAAGAATGGCGACGACCGAAGTCGGTGCCCCGAAAATTTCCGAGAGACGCACGCAGGCAGTTGCGCAGCCTGCGTTAGGGATTCTTTCGCGTCCAGTCGGACTAACGGTTTGCCTCTCACTGCTGCTCGGAGTTGCGCTTCTGCGCATCACCTCCACCTACCATGTTTTCAACGCCACCATTGATGAGGCGTCGCACATTGCGGGCGGTATCGAATGGTGGGACAAGGGCACCTACACGCTCGAAACCAAGCACACGCCTTTGGCGCGCCTGTCGGTCGCGCTTGGTCCGTACCTGGCTGGTGTCCGCTGGATGGGATTCAAGAAGTGGCAGGATACATTTCCTATCCTCTCGTCGACCGGTAATTACTGGCATAACCTCAGGCTGGGAAGAATTGGCGTTCTGCCGTACTTCATCATTGCAACGCTGGTGGTTTTCTTCTGGACGAAGCGGCTGTTTGGGGCGACTGCCGCAGTTCTCGCCGCAGCCGTGTTTACGCAACTGCCAACGATGCTCGCTCACTCGTCAGTTGCAACTACGGATGTCGCGCTTACCGCGATGTTCTGCTGTTCGCTTTACTTCTTCACACGCTGGATTGGCGAACCCAACTGGCGAACAGCTGCGCAATTTGGGGCTCTTACCGGGTTGGCGCTGGGAACGAAATTGTCGACGGTGGTTTTCCTTCCCGCGTGCGCCGTCCCGATCCTGGTCCTGTATGCGCGATCGCAAAGGCGCGACTGGCGCGGCGTTCTCCGTAGTCTCGCCGTCGTTGCTCTCTGCGCGGGCCTGGCGCTGTGGGCGGTTTATCGCTTTTCGCATGTGCCTTTGACGCAGGCGACCGGCCTTCCTGATCGGGTTGCCGGCAAAGTCTTTGGAAAGTCTTCATCCATGGCGCACGTGGTTCACGAGGTAGCCTCGCATGTGCCGGTGCCGATGCCGGAATTTTTCGATGGCATTCGAAATCTGCGTGATCAGAATCATGCTGGAACTCGCGGCTATCTCTTTGGGGAAATCCGACTCGGGGGATGGTGGTATTTCTTCTTGGTTGCGCTGGCGCTCAAAACCCCAATCGCGGTCTTGCTCCTGGCGGCGATAGGCTCCGTTGTCGTGCTGAAACGGTATTGGCAGGACCGTGAAAGTTGGGAAGTGGCGGCGCCGTTTGCAGCGTTCGCCATGATCATGCTGTGCAGCACCCCGGCTCGTCTGGATAGCGGTGTACGCTATGTGCTCCCGGTCTTCGTCTTTCTAAGTATCCTGGCGGCGTTCGGACTGGTCACATTGTGGTCCCAAACGCAGCATCGCATGGTCTGGCGAAGCGCAGCAGTTGCCCTGTTCGCCTGGATGACCGCCTCGTCTGCGGTTTCGCATCCAGACTACCTGGCATACTTTAACGAATTTGGCGGCAGTGATCCCTCGCACAAGATTGTCGTAGGTGACCTCGATTGGGGCCAGGATCTGACGCGGCTTTCGATCTACATGCGCGAGCATTCGATCCAGCATGTCAGCATTGCATACGACGGGTTCTTCGTGCCTCAGTCGCTGGACTTCCCGGAGACCCAGCAATTGGATTGCTATGCGCCGCGTCCCACTGGTTGGGTTGCGATGGAAGTTCGGAAAGAGCGGCTTTATCCGGAATGTTATCCCTGGCTGCCGGGCAATCAGGCGGTGGCAAAGGTCGGCAAGACAATGACGGTCTATCATCTGCAGTAAGTTTCTGAGTGAGTGCCGCACTTCTCGCCGATTTTGCGAGAGGTGGGAAAATCGGATCGATGTCTCAAGAAAAAAATACGTTTCATCTGCTTCAGCCGCGGCCATACCCGTCGAAGCTCTCGCTCGTCATCCCCATGTACAACGAGGAGGCGGTCATTCCTCTGCTGCGCCCGGCGCTCGAACAGTTTATGAACGAAGTCGGCTGCGAGACGGAAATCATTCTGGTCAACGATGGCAGCTACGACGCGACGATCGAAAAATTATCTGGATGGGCGCGCGAAGACCCGCGAATCAAGGTGGTTCATTTCTCTCGCAACTTCGGCCACCAGTTCGCCTGCACAGCCGGACTCGACTACGCGTCAGGCGATGCTGTCGTGGTTCTCGATGCCGATTTGCAGCACCCACTCCCTGTAATTCACCAGATGATCGAGCGCTACTGCGAAGGCTACGACGTTGCCTACGCCGCCGGCCTGGTGCGCGACGGCGAAAGCTGGTTCAAGAAATTCAGCGCGTGGTTGTTCTACCGCCTTATGCGGACGATGGTCTATAGCCGCTTGCCGGCAGACGCCGGCGATTTCCGGTTAATTTCGCGCGACTGTCTGGATGGCTTGCAACAGATGCGCGAGACCCACCGATTTCTGCGCGGCATGGTGGCGTGGGTCGGATACGCGCAAATTGCCATCCCTTACGAACGTGCGGCGCGAGTTGCGGGCCAGAGCAAGTATTCGCTGGGGAAGATGCTGTCGTTTGCCTGGACCGCGGCAACTTCATTCTCCACGCTTCCCTTACGGCTCAGCATGTTCATGGGATTGATCGTGACAATCTTTGGTCTGATAGAAGCCGGCCGTGCAATTCTGGCCCACATCTTCGGCTGGTACACAGTGACAGGGTGGACATCGCTGCTGGTCACGATCTGCGTCATCGGTGGCACCTTGCTGATCAGCATTGGCGTGCTAGGTGAATACGTAGGCAAGCTCTACGAACAATCGAAAGACCGGCCTTTGTATCTGGTGGCGCGCACGCTGAATTTGGGGACAACGAATTCAGAGCCTTCCCGAGAGGCGCTTCGCAAGCCGGAATACAGATAGTCCTTCAACCTGCCCGCACAAGCGCTGTCGTTTTAGCTTTTTCTCGAATCCATCAGTTCGCGCTTTTGACTAAGCTCCGCGTGCCGGGATAAGAGCACGGTCCACTGTTTATTGATCCTCTCCTGCCATGCAGCCGAAGGCATGCTTCCCTTGGCCTTGTATCCACTGCGGCGATCCATTTCAGTTTTCAGAACATCGCGCATGGGATCGAAGCTGCCGAGATCCAATTGATGGTAGAGCTGTTCAATCACGCCGAGAGGATTCGCCACTAACGATTCATAGGCGATTGCGGCGTATCGGTTGGCCGGGAGGTCGGCCGTGGAGCTGGCGAGTTTTTCCTCGAACCGCGGACGGTCCTCAAGCACTGCTTCGCGGATTTCGTCGTCGCTGATCAGCGGCCCAATTGCGTAACTCTCGAACATCTTCTTCCACATGCGCACCACCGACTCGAAGTTGGTCATCGGATCGCGGGCAATCAGGATGTAGCGCGCATCGGGCAGCAGCTCACGAAGTGTGGAAACGCGTGCGCCGTGGGTGGGAGACTTCAAAATCATAGGGCGGCCATTTCCCCGCACTGATACCCCGCCGAGGAACTTCACGAAGATTTCACGCCACCGCTTTTCGTCTGTTGCAGAGAGATCGCGCGGGTCGGTAAGCTTCAGGGCTTCGCGCAGAATGCCCGGCACGATCAGAGCTTCGTACGGAGACCGCGCACCTAACGAGAGAAACGCAAATTCATCCTCCTGCGGTGAGGCAGAACGGACCTCCATTTCGTCCATGGGGCGTTTAATGCTGGCGCCGCCGCGAGCGAGCGCCGCAGCTTCCGTCAGCATGAAATGGTGCGGGTTCATGCAGGCATGCGTGGTTGGGTAGGTGTAACGCGCGTCGAGACAGAGCAGTTCGTGCAACAGGGTGGTGCCCGAACGCCAATATCCGAGGACCACGATCGCGTCACGAAAATTTGCTTTGGCCAATTGTTCGCGGGAGAGAGCCTTTTGCACCCCCGCCATGGCTGAAAACATGGTTCCGGGAACGTTCGTCTGCCAGAAAAGCATGGGGTCAAACGGCAGCTTCCAATTGCGGCGCAGTTGGCGCCACGAAGCGCCGGTCATATTCAAATAGAGGCGGCTCACTTAGATCTCCCCTTCAGTTCTGGAAATTGAGAGTAAATCGCGCCCAACAATTCTTGCGCCTTCGCAGGATTTTCTGCGGAGCGGTCGAGGTCCCAAATGTGCGCTTCATCCAGCGGACGCAGTTTCCCTTTGCCGGTGTCCAGATCCAAAACGTACTGGTATTGTCCGTCAATCACTCCGGCTGTTCCGTGAGTCAATGGTTTGAAGACGCTGTTCTTCTCGAGAAATTGCGAAAAGGCGAAACTCTTCGGAGGCTCTGGATTGCCCGTACTGAGCCAGGGGACGAGAGAGGAACCGTGCATCCAGGCGGGTTTCGGCCGACCTGCGAGTTCAACGATGGTGGGGGCAATTGCGGTCTGGTCGACAACTGCTGTAATCGTGTGGCCTTGCGTTTGGCCGGGCATGGAGATGATTAGCGGAACATGAATCGTCGGCCGCGTGAGGTATTCGCTCTCGTGACGGAATACCCCGCCTTCGAAGCTCTCGCCATGGTCGGCGGATAAAATCACGGCGGTGTTGTTCAGCCTCTCAGTCTTATCCAGGTTTTCTAAAAATCTTCCAAAAGCACGGTCCGCGGTGAGGACGAATTCGTCGTAAAGCAGGCGCCGCCGGTCGACCTTGGCCTGCTGATCGGGATCATAGTGGGGCACCCATTGACGCTCTGAGTCTTCCGCGTACTTGGCCCCCTCGTCGGCGGGAAGAAAACGGCCTTGATCGATCGTGTCCGGGAGATATGGATGATGCGGAGTAATCAAGTGCACCCACAGGAAGAAACCGTCAGGAAGCTGCTGCAAAACCTGGCCCGCGCTTTCGAAGATCGCGTCAGGGCGAAGCCGCATCGATTGGTTCCCGGGAATGTGCCACCAGCTATTCCAGATGCTTTCAATATCCTGGTATTCGGCGACGCGGCTTCCAATGCCTGAGTTCTGGTGCAGAGGGCGCGTGAGGTCCCAAATGCTCTGCAGTCCGCCGGCCTGAAACACCGGTTCGGGCAAGATTTCGAATCCGTTTCCAGGAGTGTCGGTAACGTAGTGCGCAAACGGATTCGACAAGAACGCCCCTGTGGCGTAACCGGACTCTCGCATCAGTTGCGGAAGGTTGCGCCTGGTGTATTCCGGTCTCACGCTGCCCTGCAGTTGGAAGACACCGGTTTGAGAAGGGTAGCTTCCGGTCCAGATGGCCGCGATGGCCGGGCTGGTAAATGTAGTGACCGAATAGAAATTTGTGAACGTTGTGCTTCTTCTGGCGAACGCGTCGATGTTGGGCGTGGTCGGCAATTTGTAGCCGTACACGGACATATCATCCGCGCTCAACGCGTCGAAGGTCACAAGGACAATATTTGTCTTTGGGTGTTGCTGGCCGGTTGCAGCATGAACCGGCTGGTTTCGATGACCAAGCGCCCGCTCTGTAACGGCAAGCCCAAGCGCCACTAGTACCGTGACAACGACGACCGCGCGCGCTCCCCGCAGGCTGACGAAAGGATCCATGCTCCCGAGCAGTTCGCGGCGGACGCGTGGGACCAGCAGGGCGCCGACGAAGATCATGAAGTGCGCAATCAGCAAGGGCTTGATGAAGCCAAAGCCGCGGCCTGACCAGTGAATAAGGGTGATCAGGGCGAATCGGGTATTGAGATACAGCATCAACGCAACCGTTGCGGTGACAATGATCTGCAGCGCTCGTTCACGCGCAGGCTTCCAAAGCATGAGGCCAACGCCTAGCAAAACCGAGGCCACCGTGCCCAGGACGACGCCGGCAAGCGCGGCCACCACCAGGCGTACGACAACCTCGAATACGACTTCTCCAGTGGAGAGGTAAAACGTCCAGCCTTGCACTTTCCCGGGCGCCAATACGAGCGCCTCGGCAAACACGAGTCCTACGATCGTGATGCTGACCACTCGAAACCACAACGAGGTGGGCAGCGATGACGACGCAGCGCCTGTTTTCTCAGCTTGCCGCTGTTCCGCTACTGTCATGGCGTGGTTCGATCCTCAAAACCTGGAATCCAGCGAACAGCGTTATCGTGATAGATCTTCTTCAATACTTCGCGAGGGAGCTGCAGCCCTTGGGTTTTATGACCCTGGTAGTCGAACGTGTCGCCGGTTGCAAAGTATCGCCAGTCAAGAGCATATTGCTTTTCCCACGAGGCTGGTGTCGATTCTCCCGGCTTAACCGGAAAAACGTGCAAATCGGTGCCGTAGAGAATCCGGTCCTGATATTTCAGAATGAAGGCCCTGACTTTGTCGTTCGGCTGAAAGACTAGTCTGCGCACCCGGGCGGCTGTATCCACCGCCAGATTTGGATGACGCTCCAGGCGCGGCGCGAGTTCATCCAGGTGATCCTCGAGGCTGCCGAAATGTGCCCCAATCACGCGTAAATCAGAGTGACGAACCAGGACCCGATCGACAGCATCGAGAATGTCTCTACGTTTGGGCGCTGCCGGCTTGAGTGCCATATTCCATTGCGGATTGGAATCGTAGTACTTGGAAACGAAGCCCCAGGGGCTCTGCACACCCCAGGCTTCATCGGGATCGCCGGAGTGAATAATGAGCGTCTTATTCTGCGCGGCCAGATCGCGATAGATTTCTTCAAATCGAGGATCATCGGGCAGAACATATTTCCCCGACTGGTCCACGATTTCCATCCCCACGTTCTTCCACATCTTGGTTGCAACCGCGCCGCGGGCAAAATCCTGATTCAGAGCTGCAACCGCCTGCTTCGCTGATGCCGCATCCTTTACTGCGAAGGGATCGAACGTGGTACAAAGCCGCACACGCCCAGACGCCGAGTTGATGAAGCTTAGGGCGTCATTGCGTTCGGTATCGAGTGTTCGCAAATAAGAGTCGGTGTCGTCAACATACAGTATGTCGAGGACGCGGACGTCCAAACGCGCAAGCATTGCCGAAAAATCAGGCGAAGCTCGAAATACGTGAGTGTGAGCGTCAATCGGATCAAGCGAGCGGAAGGCGCTCAGATAGCGCGCGGCGAGTTGTGATTCGCGGTTGCGCCGAAGTCTCTCATGAAAAAAAGACACCGCTACGATAACGATGGCGAGCACCGCAACGATCGCAATGATGAAGATATATCGCGTCTTCACTTCAACTCGGGGACTACGTTGGGAAATCTTGAATGTAACGCAGAACGCAGGGCTTGCGCGCGAGAAGGATTCTGGGAAGTAACATCAACGTTCCAGGATTGCGCCTGGTCAAGCGGCCTCAGGACGCCCTTTTGTGTTTCGAGGTAGTACACGTATTGGTATTGCCCGTCGATTACGCCAACCGTTCCGCGACGCAGCGGCTTGAATACGCTGTTCCTCTCCAGATACTCAGTAAAGGCCAGGCCTTGCACCGCTGTGGGACTCTGACCATTGATCCACGAAGCCAGCGAGTCACCGTGCATCCACTCGGGTTTCGACTGCCCGGCAAGATCGAGGATCGTTGGGGCAAGCGCAGTCTGATCCACTGTAAATGAAACTGAACGCCCAGTTTGTTGACCCGGCGTCTTAACGATCAAGGGAATGTGGATGACGGGACGGGTGAGGTATGGCGTCTGGTGCTGATACACGCCGCCTTCGAAGCTTTCCCCGTGATCGGCGGAGACGATCACGGTTGTGTTCCGCAGTTGTCCCTTCTGTTCCAGTCCCGCCATAAAATTTCCAAACGCACGATCCGTACTGAGTATGTATTCGTCGTACGCCATCCGGTGGCGATCCACCTGGCTCTGTTCTTCAGGATTGTAATGCGGCTTCCAGTGCTCCCAGGGTTCGTCGATCCAATGCAGCACTTCGTCCTGCGGTACGTACTTGTTCTGGTCAGGTGTGTCGGGCAGATAAGGATGATGCGGCGCCAGCACGTGGACCCACAGAAAAAATCCGTCGGGCAACTGATCGACAACCTTGCTGGCGTTTTCGAAGCTCGATGTCGGCCGGTAAAGAAAAGACGGACTCTCGTGGATACCCTGCAATCCGTCATAGGCCATTTCCAGGTCGAAATACTCCACAATGCGGCTGCCAATGTGAGAATCTTGATGTAGAGGGCTCGTCAATTCCCACAGGCGTTTTACGACGCCGGGATGGAAAGCCGGCTCAGGTAGCAGTTCGAATCCGTTCTTGAGGCTCCTGGCAAGATAGTGTGCCCACGGATTTGTGGCGAACGCACCGGTCGCATAACCCGCCTCGCGCATCACACGCGGCAGACTCTTCTCGGCAAAGTCTTCTGGTACCTGCCCGGCGAGCCCATAGATATGGCTCTCCGACGGGTAAGCCCCCGTCAGAATCACCCCGATGCACGGGGTAGTGAACGTGGACGCGGCATAGAAATTTGTGAACACCGTGCTCTGCTTCGCGAAGGCATCGAGGTTCGGAGTGGTCGGCCGCGCGTATCCATACACCGACATCTCTTCGGCGGTGAAGGCGTCAAAGGTAACCAGTACGATGTTCGACTTCGGTTTCTGTGTAACTGCGGAGGCAGTTTCCGTGTGGCCGGACCTCGCGAACGCGAATTCTGTCAGGGCGAGCGCAACCGCGGCGACGGCCGTGAGCGCGGCAATTCCGCGTGTGGTCTTCTCGCCCAGGAAAATATCGAGACTCGCCAGCAATTCCTTTCGTAAACGCGGCACCGCAAGCGCAACTACAAATGCGAGAGAATGCGCAACCAATACGGCCACAGTAAAACGTGGGCCGCGGCCTCGTCCCTCGATCAGCAGTGTCAACGCGAAGCGCGAATCGGTGAACAATACCAGGACGACGGCGATTCCGGTGATCCACTCAAGCGCGCGCGCGCCGGCGGCTTTCAGGAAGGGAAGGGCGATCAGGGTGGAAATGGTTCCCAGAATGACGCCCGCAAGTGCGGCAAACACCAGCCGAACCGCCACTTCGAATGCGACCTCTGAAGTGGTGAGATAGTACGTCCAGCCCTGAACTCGTGCCTTGGCAATGAAGATCGCTTCAGCAAAGACCAGTCCGACGGCCGCCAAAGTGATCAGCCGGAACCAAATGGTTTTGAAGGACTGCCGGAAACCGGAGTCGCTACTCACTGCTCCGGCCCCGAAGGCGTTGCCACAAGCCTGAGCAGGCGTTCATGATGCTCTTTCGAAGAAAGGTTACGCAGGCTCCCGCGGTGATGAGAAGCGGCGTCAAAACCTGCGACAGCAGACCGACCGTGTTCGGATCAGCGTATCCATAGGCTGGAACTGTTATCAGGGCGAAACATAGGAATACGAAAATGGCCATCAACGAAAATCGACTCTTGCTCATCACTCCCCCAGAAATCGGAAGCTGCCAGGCAGCCCCGGAAATTGTCCCACAGGCGAGCCGCCTGCGCTAAACGCTAATCCCCGCTTCTGCCAACGTAAGTCGCGTCGGCAACCTGCTCCAATCGCCAGTGATGCTCCAGGGCAAACGTGCCGTTGAAAGGCATCCTGCCCGTTCCGTAGAAATCGGAGTCGAGCACACGAAACTTAGCCGCGTCTTCGATGGAGTCGGCCTCGGAGCTGTTCACCTCAAGCCAAACTTTGACCGAATATTCGCCTGCAACTAAGGGAAAGCTGGGAATATCACAGGAAATGACCTGTGGCCCCTGGCATTCCGCCTCCCATCGGTCCGGCTCGAACCAGGTGTGCGCCGTAAAGATCCGCTGCCCGTAGGTATTGTTGAATCCCAGGCCGAGATTGAAATTCGAGGTGGCCTTAGGCAGATCGAAGTGGACGCGCAGTTTTAATCTCGAACCCATGGGCAGGCCTTCAATCAATGGTTCGTCGTCGCCTGTGAGAAATTCCAATGTCTTGAGCCAAGGTCCCTGGCGGGAAACCCGCGCTCCAACGCCGTCAAGTTCGACGATATGCCCGGTACCGCTTTGAGCGGATAGGCTATTCAGGTAGTACTGGATCGCGTCCTTCGAAGTCCCGTCGAATTCCAGTTCACCGAGGTGAAGCACAACTGCCCGCGAGCAAAGATTTTCGACCGCGGCCATATTGTGGGAGACGAACAAAACCGTCCGACCGCCGCGGCTGACCTCGCCCATTTTGCCGAGGCACTTTTTCTGAAACGCAACGTCGCCCACGGCCAAGACTTCGTCGATGACAAGAATTTCCGGATTCAGGTGCGCCGCAACCGCGAAGGCCAGACGCACATACATGCCGCTGGAATAGTGCTTGACCGGTGTATCTAGAAATTGTTCGACTTCGGCGAAGTCCACGATCTCATCGAAGTGGCGCTTGATCTCCGCCTTGCGCATTCCAAGGATTGCGCCGTTAAGAAAGATGTTTTCGCGGCCGGTAAGTTCCGGGTGAAAACCAGTTCCCACTTCAAGCAGGCTTGCAAGCCGCCCGCGAACCGTGACGATCCCCTTCGTGGGACTGGTGATCCGCGAGAGCACTTTCAAGAGGGTGCTTTTGCCGGCCCCGTTGCGTCCGATGATTCCGATCACGTCGCCCTGATGAATATCGAAGCTGACGTTTTTCAACGCCCAAAAGCTTTGCAACTGTACATTGGGCTCGCGCTTTGCGCCCATCAATCGAGAAAACGGCCCGGAAACACTGCGCTGGATCAGTTCACGAAAGTTGTCCGTGCGGCGCGAGCGCTGCTCGCCCAGCTTGTACTCTTTCGAAATGCCTCGGATTTCTAAAATCGGTTTCATTCTTTAGATAACGTCCGCGAAACGGTTCTCCATCCGCCGGAAGATCAGCAATCCCAACACAAACAGAAAAACGCTAACAGCAAAAGAAACTCCCATTAGCTGCCACGATGCCGGGGTCCCGAGCAGTGCGTGCCGGAAGCCGATCACAACGCCCGCCATGGGATTTAGGCCCATCAAAAATTGCCAGCGTTGCGGAATATAGTGCGGCGGGTAAATCACCGGCGTGACAAAAAGACCCATCTGCACCATAAAAGGGACGACGTATTTCACGTCGCGGAAACTGACGTTGAGCGCGGACAAAAGCAGGCCCGCGCCGGATGCGGCCAACATCGCGCCCAGAATGAAAAAGGGAAGCAGGAAAACGTTCAACGTGAGCGGCCAGCGGTAATAGAGCATCATGACGCCCAGCAAGCCAAGGGTTAGAAAGAGGTCAACCAGCAACGCCCCGATCGCTCCTAATGGGATGAAAATACGCGGGAAATAAACCTTCGAAACCAACTGCTGGTTGGTGAGCAGGCTGTTGCTTGATTGTGTAACAGAGGCGGAAAAAAACGTCCACGGAGCCAGCCCACAAAAGGCAAAAAGTTTGTACGGAGGTCCATCACTTTCCACATGGGCAAGCCGGTTGAAAATGAAGGCAAAGATCATCATGGCAAGGAACGGTTGCAGCACCGCCCAGAGTCCGCCAAGCAGGGTTTGGCGGTAACGAATTTTGACATCGCGCCAGATCAGGAACGCCAGCAACTCGTGATAAACGTACAGCTCTTTGAAATCAACAGGTTGCCAACCCTTGCGAGGCCGGATTGTCAGTTCGAAAGCGGCGGACATGCTGCTCCTGATGGGGCCAAAGCCCAGATTTCAAAGTTTGAGGGGGAGTGAGACACAGCTTAAGGCTTTTTGCCCTCCTGAACCGTTCGAAGGCCCTGCGGACGGCAAACTGGAAACGTCTCCCTGAGAGTTGCACAAATGATGCCAATTGTCCAGATGACTTACAGAGATGCCCGGTTCAAGATGGAATTCAGTTTGCTCCGGGTATACGCTATTGGGGTTAGTTGGAGGGAGTCATGAAGTTTGCCTTGATTACTTTTGTGTTAACGTCTGTTTTCGCCTGGTCACAGGCGGTTAATTCTGGCCATTCCTCCCGGTACGCAAGTCCTGGAAACAAATCTGGAGGTTCAGCTGTGAATACCCCGCCTCCGAAAACGGAACCGCTGGCAGCGCAACTGGCAAAAATCGAGCAGCAAGGTGCCCATGCTTCATCTTCGCCGGCAAGCGCTCACTCCGCCGCATCGGCGAAGCCGATTTTTCCAAAGGCACCAGCGACTCAAAGCAAGAATCGGCCGATGAAGTTTACCCCTAAATCGCAGCCGACCCGTTCTGGTCAGGCGCACTGATCCGTCACCACTGAACGCACAGCAATATCGGACGTTATGGTGTTACTCCTCTAGTTACCTCGTGCAACTATTTCGCTGATTCAATTCACACAAGTCCAGCCTAAAATGTTTCAAACATTTGTCACTTAAAATGTTTGGAGGCTGGGGCGACCTCGGGTGAAAGAAGCGTTCACATCGCAGGATGTTATCCGGCTGACCGGCATTAGCGCGCGTCAGCTGCAATGGTGGGACGAGAAGAACATCGTGGTGCCCACTCGTGAAGGCCGGCGCCGGGTTTACTCGTTCGCAGACGTAACCGAGGTCGCTGTCATCCGCGAATTGCGAGCAAAAGGTTTCTCGCTCCAGCGCGTAAGAAAAGTCGTTCGCTTCCTGCAGAAGGAACTCGGTAGGCGCCTGGCGGAAACCGTGACTGGGTCTTCCGAATTTCATCTGCTCACCGACGGCCGCACAATTTATCTCGAAACCTCCGCACAGCAGATTCTCGACATCCTGGAAAACTCCCGCCAGCCCATGTTTGCGGTCTGCCTGAGCGACACCGTGCGCCAGGTCAGAGCGATTGTGAATGGACGCAAACGCCCGCGCGGTTGCGCTCCGGAAAAAATTCGCCGCAAGGCAAGCTTGGGTTCCTAGCAGTGGATTTGTCCCTGAGGAGGGTCAATGGTTGCTGAACTCGAAGTTCTGAGCGAATGGATTCCGGACCAGATGCAGCCCGGCACAATTTTCGTTCTCGAGAACGCGGGACAAATCGGCGAAAAGGAGGACCCCTACTGGGCCGTATTGTCCTGCCCCAGTTGCGGAACCCTTGGCCTGATTACGCGTAAGCAGATTGCAGGCCTTCTGGCAGTAATCTGCGGGTCGGGAAAATGCTCGGCGCAGTTTTTTATTCGGGACAACGACATCGAGATCAGAAAGCCGTTTTGAAGAGGTCAGTGGTTAGTTCGACTAGCCACTCTTCCTCTCCAACGCCACCGGTACTTGTTCCACAATCTCAATCCCAAATCCTTCGAGCGCGACAACTCTTCGCGGGTGATTGGTCAGCAGCCGGATTCTTCGAAGGTTGAGGTCTGAGAGAATCTGAGCGCCGATACCGATCTGGCGCTGCGCCTTGCGCTCACTTTCCGGCAGTGAAGGCGAAGTGCCTTCGCGGTGAAAGGAAATCGCATTGCGATCACCGACCTTTTCGGTGGAAAAGCCTTTTGCCGATTGATGCAAGTAAATGAGGGCACCGCGGCGTTCATAGGAGATTGCGGTCAGCGCGCCCTCGAGAGTTTGCCGGCAAGCGCACGCTGAGGAACCGAAGACATCGCCGACCAGGCAATGCGAATGCATCCGCACCAGTACGGGGTCTTCCGCATTGCCGATGTCGCCCATTACCAGGGCAAGATGCGACTCACCACCATCCACTTCGCTCTCGTATGCAATCACTCGAAACTCGCCGTATTCGGTTTCCACCAGTGCCTCGCCCACCCGATGCACATAGCGCTCATGCTGCATGCGGTATCGAATCAGCTCCGCGACGGTGAGCATTTTCAAGCTGTGCTCTTCGCAGAAGTCGATCAGGTCCGGCACGCGTGCCATGGTGCCGTCTTCTTTCATGATTTCGCAGATGATGCCTGCAGGCAGCAGGCCGGCCATTCGCGCAAGATCCACGGACGCCTCCGTCTGTCCGGCGCGAACCAGTACGCCTCCCTTGCGCGCGCGAAGAGGAAAGACGTGCCCTGGGCGAGCCAGATCTGAAGGCCGAGTAGCGGGATCGATCGCGACCAGGATTGTGCGCGCGCGGTCGTAGGCCGAAATGCCCGTTGTGACTCCATCTCGCGCGTCTATGGCTTCGCAGAAAGCAGTGCCATAGTTCGAGGTGTTTTCGACGCTCATCGGACCTATGCGCAGGTGGTCAAGGCGTTCTTCGGTCAGCGTAAGGCAGATCAAGCCACGGCCGTACTTTGCCATGAAGTTGATGATTTCTGGCGTGACTTTCTCCGCCGCGAGCATGAGGTCGCCCTCGTTCTCGCGGTCTTCATCGTCAACAATGACGATCATGCGCCCGGCGCGGATTTCCTCGATCGCGGTGGGGACGTCGGTGAATGCTGCTGAAGCCATGACGGAAATTGTAGCAAGAGTGGTGCAAGTCTCTAAAGCTTCGATTCGAGCTGAGCCTTCACCTCCGGCCACTCGTTGTCGAGGATGCTGAAATAAACGGAATCACGCTGGCGCCCATCATAGGCGAGCATGTGTTTGCGCAAAGTGCCTTCTTCTTTGGCCCCGAGTCGAAGTATTGCCCGCCGCGAGCGTTGATTGAGTGCATCCGTCTTCAGTTCCACGCGAAGACAGTTCCAGACCTCGAACGCGTGGCGAAGCATCAGATATTTCGCTTCGGTGTTGATCACTGTGCGTTGCCAGCGTGGCGCAATCCAGGTGGAACCGATCTCAACTTTGCGGTTTGTAAGGTCCATATTCATATAGCGTGTGGTACCCACAATCTGGTTCGAGCTTCGCTCGAATGTAGCGAAGGGAACCGAAACCCCCTGAGACTGCTCGGAGAGCACCTGCCGATTGAATGCCTGGAAGTCTTCCAGCGATTCGAGCTTATACGGGATCCACTGAAACAAGTCGGTCAGCTGGGCCCTCGCGATATCCCACAGCATGGGTGCGTGTTCCGGCCGTAAGGGCTCCAGACGAACGTACTGGCCCTCAAGCGTAAACGGTGAAAGCGCGGGGGTTGTGCTCAAGCTTTGTTACTCCTGACAAACTATAGCGTCTAATATCTTTACAGGATTATCTTTGCATCCGGGCGCGGGTTTCGTCATCTGATGGAAAGGTCACCTGTGCGAAGCCAACAGCCAACAGCCGATAGGCAATAGCTGCTTTCATGAAATCCCACTGTCTCCCATTTCGACAGATTCCGCACAGTACGCCGCTTTTCCTCGATTATTTGGAATTCACACCGAAGGTGCGGCAGTTTTATCCGCGACCGCCGCAGCTGGCGCAGTGGGCGAAGGTTGAGACCAGCCGCATTCAATATCCGAATGAGCGGCGCGCGCAGATGGCGAGCCTACTGGAGCGGCAAAACAAGGCTTGGGGTGCGTCAGCTGCGACACTGGAGAACATCTGCCGTTTTCGCAACGGCGCGTACGCACTGGTCACGGGGCAGCAGGTTGGCCTTTTCGGCGGCCCGACGTTTTCACTTTACAAAGCTTTGAGCGCCGTCAAGCTTGCTGCAGAAGCGCAGAAGCTCGGTATTGAGTGTGTTCCCATTTTCTGGCTCGCAACCGAAGACCACGATCTTGACGAGGTGAACCAGGCGCATATACCTGCTTCGGACGGAAGCATAGAAGCGCTGGTCAGCCCGACCACCGGCACCAAAGATGCGCCGGTGGATAGCCTCGCTTTTGGAACGGAAATTTCCGAATTGGCGAACAAAGCATCGGGGCTGCTCGGCGACTCCGATGCTGCGCGTGCTCTGAGTGAGTGTTATAGGCCAGGTGAAACCTTCGGCACCGCATTCGCGAAACTGTTCACGCGCCTTTTTGCCGATCACGGAGTCATTCTTCTGGATGGCGCAGATCCTGAACTGGACCAGATCGCGGCTCCTTTATACGAGGCTGCTGTGACCCGGGCTGCGGAACTCGCGCCGGCGCTGGTGAAACGTGATGAGCAGTTACGCGCGGCAGAGTATCACCAGCAAGTTCGGATCACCGAGTCCTCTACCATTTTCTTCTTAATGCGCGACGGCGTGCGCGTCCCCGTTCAATTCGAAGCCGGAAAGTTTTCAGTTGGCGCTCAAGAATTTTCATCTCAGGATCTGAAAGCGCTCGCGCAATCCTCTCCGCAGACCTTCAGTCCAAATGTGCTGCTGCGGCCTGTAGTTCAGGATTACCTTCTGCCCACGCTTGCTTACGTTGGCGGTGCCGCTGAGGTCGCCTATTTCGCTCAGGTTGGTGTTGTGTACGAACTGCTGGCGGGGCGAGTTACACCGATCATCCCACGCTTTTCAGCGACCTTGATCGAGGCAAAGCCCCAGGCTCTGCTGGATAAATATCACCTGCCTTTCACGGATTTATTCCAAGGCCCTGAAGATCTAAGACAGGCGATCGGATCGCAACTGCTTCCGCCGCAGCTTCAGAAGTCATTCGACGAAGCAGCGGCTTCAGTTGAAAGGTCGATGAAGGTGGTTTGTGAGGCAATTGGGCAACTCGATAAGACCCTGATCGAGTCTGCGGAAAACGCAAAGTCGAAGATGCTTTACCAGATCACGAACCTTGGGTCACGAGCCGCCCGCGCCGAACTGAGGCAAAGCGAGATGGTAGGCCGTCACGCTGATTTTCTGTCCTCCTCTCTTTATCCCCGCAAGGCGCTGCAAGAGCGCGAGATATCGGGCATTTCGTTCCTAGCGAAGTACGGTCCCGAGCTGCTCAATGGGCTCCTGGCCAGCATCCACCCTGACTGCCTGGACCACCAACTCATACAAATTTAGACCTCCTCACGACGGGATATTCCGCGGGAGCTTGTCCGTCCAACTCCGCAATAAACCCACCGACCAGCCGTTCGGTCGTGCTAACATGTTGCGCAAAGTTGGGGAGGGAGATGCCCAGTCAGTCGACCGAAATAACCCAGCTCCTGCACCGTTGGCGCGGCGGAGACGTTGACGCTGAAAACCGTCTCTTTGAAGCCGTTCTGCCTGAGTTGCGGGTTTTGGCTGCCCGCTATCTGCGGCGCGAGCGAAATGGGCACACGCTGCAACCCACTGCGCTGGTGAACGAAGCTTTCCTTCGCCTAGCCGCCGCCAAGAATATCGACTGGCACGATCGCGGTCACTTTCTGGCGCTGGCTGCGCGCGTTATGCGCCGTCACCTGATCGATCATGCGCGCGCCCGTCCAGACGTTCACTTCATGGCGCTCGAAGGCCTGCCGGAATATGTGCTCAGCAACCATACCAAGCTCGAGCAGGTGGTCGCCATCGACGAGTTGCTCGATGAGCTTGGCAAAGAAAACCACCAGAGACGGGAAGTGGTTGAACTGAAATTCTTTCTCGGCCTTACCGACAATGAGGCCGCTGAAGCTCTCAACCTGACCCTACACACCTTTCAGCGCGAGTGGTACCGTGCCCGCCGCTGGTTGTTTGAGCGCCTGAGTGCAAAACAATGGAATGCGGTGCCGAACGCGATCAGCGCCTGATGCAGCTGGTCTCTGCAGCCTTGCAGAGGTCTCCGTCTGAGCGCGAGTCCTACCTGCGGCGCGCCTGCGCGGACGACCCCGATCTCCTGCAAGAGGCCTCCGAGGTAATTTGCGCAGAAGAGAAGATGGGATCCTTTCTTCTTCATCCCGCAATTTCATTCAAAGATTCCCCGCCGGCCTTCGAGCCGGGTGAGCTGGTTGCCGGACGGTTTGAAATCATTCGCGACATCGGCGAAGGCGGGATGGGTGTCGTCTATGAGGCGTTCGACCACAAGTTGAATTGGCGAGTGGCCATCAAGTCCGCCAAGCCTGGCTTCCAACCGCGGCTTTCTCCCGAGATCAAGGGAGCTTTGGCGGTGAGCCATCCCAACATTTGCCGGGTCAACGAGATCCACACCGCGCAGACGCGGCAAGGAGACGTGGATTTCCTCACCATGGAGTTACTCGAAGGCGAGACGCTCTCCACCTATCTCAAAACTCGTGGGAAGCTGCCTGAGGCAGAAGCCCTCGAGATTGCGCGCCAGATCTGCGACGGCCTCGCGGAAGCGCATCGCCAGGGAATCATCCATCGTGACCTGAAATGTGGGAACGTGATTCTTTGCCGCGAGGAAAACAATCAGGTGCGCGCGGTCATCACCGATTTCGGCCTTTCCGGCGAAGGTACGCAAGCCGGAGATCTTGGCGGCACTCCGCGCTATATCGCACCCGAACTTTGGAAAGGCGGGAAGGCCTCCGAAGCTTCAGATATCTATGCTCTCGGCGTCATTCTTTATGAAATGGTGGCCGGCCTCCAGTCCCAGAGCACGGTTTCAACCCTCTCGCATTCAGACACGAACGTCACCACCGCGAGTCGATCGGATGGGACGATCTCGAACTCGGGATTGACTTTTCGCGGCATGCCACATCGTTGGGTGAAGACAATCTCGCGGTGCCTTAGCGCTCGTCCCGAGGACCGGCCACGAAGTGCGCAGGAAGTGTTAGTAGGGCTAAGGCCGTCTTTATTTTTTCGGCTCCCTTCGGCCGTGCGGGTATCGCTTGTTGCACTCCCAGTTCTGCTTCTGCTCAGCTTGATATCTCCACAGGTGCGTGAGCGTTTCCGCGCCTTCTTCTTCAAAGCGCCGAGTGTCCGGCTGGTGGTCCTCCCACCTTCATCCTCCGACGGCACCCTGGTGGTTTCAGGTGGAGCGTTACAAGATGCAGCGGACCGGATTTCCCACCTGAAGACTGGCCAACGTACGATCGCGGTCATTCCTCCGGCGAAGGCGCAAGAAATGCAGGTGCAAACTCCCGAGCAGGCACAACAAGTGCTGCATGCGACCCATGCCTTGCAGACATCCATCCACCGAGAGGATCAGGACTTGGTTGTACAGGGCGCCATCATTGACCTGCAATCGCAGACTCACCTGAGAGATTTTTCTTCCCGTTACTCGTTGCAGACGGCCGGCGCTCTACCGGGAGCGCTGGTGGGAGAAGTCTCAAGCGCGTTAAATGTTCCTCGCACGCTGGTAGAAAAAATTTCTCCGGCTGCTACCACTGCTTATGATCGAGGCCTGTACTACCTTAGGCTCGATGTGCGGAACTTTGATGAGGCCATTCGCGCATTTCAGGATGCAGCTGCACTTGACCCGCATTCGGCACTACCTCTGGCCCGGGTGGTAGAGGCCGAGGTCGATAGCTACGATGATGCGGGAGGTTCGGAGCACCTCGCAGAAGCGCAGCGCTACCTTCAAATGGCTGAGAGCCTTGATCCTGACTCCGTGCGCGTACATCTGGCCGCCGGGATGTTGAAACAGATCCAGGGGCAACACGATCAAGCTCTCGAAGAGTACGCACGCGTTGCCACCCTGGAGCCGCTCAATGTGTATGCCTTTATTCGCATTGCGCAAGTTTACGATTCGCAAGCGATGCCGGAGAAGGCGATCGAAAATTATCGCCACGCGGTCGAACTGGATCCCAACTTTTACGATCCGCACGAATACTTCGGAGCTTTCTACTTCACTCGCGGCCTCTATTCCGAAGCGGCGGAAGAGTTCCGGCGGGTGATTGACCTTGCACCCGGGATGTACAACGCCTACACAAACCTTAGCGCGTCGCTGGTAAAGCTCGGCCGCCTGGAGGAAGCGGAACAAGCCGCCCGCGCCGCCCTCGATTTGCGGGTGACTCCGCAGACTTTAAACAACGTTGGCGACACCCTGCTTTCAGAGCGCCACTTTGCCGAAGCCCTCCCCTACCTGGAACGCGCAGCTGGACTGACTCCAAACGACTATGTGGTCCGCCTGAATCTTGCTGACGCCCACCGCAGCCTGGGGCACGTCGAAGAAGCAAAAGCCGAATGCGCGCGTGCCATGGATTTGGCGCTCTCCGAACTGAGCCAGGTGCCTCGCGACGCCTATGCCCGAGCATTGGTCGGGTACTGCGCCGCAAGACTGAGAGATCCCCGGCGGGCCGCACAAGAGACTGGACAAGCGCTGAAGTTAGAGCCGGGAAACAATAGCGTGATTCGTCGCGCTGTACTTACCTACGAAGCCGTCGGCTTGCGCGATGACGCCTTGCGCGCGATTATCGGCGCCACTCCCGATCTTTTGAAAAGCCTGCAGAACGACCCCGAACTGGCGGACTTTTCCCGGGATCCACGCTTTAAGGAGTTAGTAAGAAAAAAATCCCCAGAAACGAGGTAGAAAAAAATGTCAGAACCGAAGCTCGACGACCCTATTGTGAAGCCCAAAAAGGCTCACCCCAGCGACGACCCCATTGTGAAGCCCCATGACCCGATCGTTAAACCCGATGCGAACACGATGGAAGCCGTCGCGACATCGGCTAAGGACCCGATTGTGAAACCCAAAGACCCGATTGTGAAGCCCCATGACCCGATTGTGAAGCCCGATGTTGCCAAGTCCGCATAGTTGCGGACGAAGTACCGCGCCTTGATTTGATTGAGATCGCACGGTCGCGGGTGAGCTTAAGGCACACCCGCGGCGCAGGGCTGATCCCTGTCCGCGTCGACCGAATGAGCATGCACCGATGAGGCTGGAATTTTTTTTTGTCGTTTTTGGAAGTGTTTTGCTGGCCTTCGGTGTGATTGCGCCGGCGGTTTGCGGCATTTACTCCCGTGCGAGCAGGGTGCTTGTTTGCGTCGGTCTTGGAATTAGTTTCATCGCAGCCGGCTTGGTTTTTCACGGGTGGAACCGCGGGAAGATGGGGCACGCTCCGCAGCACGTTGCTTCAAAGCCGGGTGCTGAGCCGATTGTTCCGGCGCAAGCTGAGAGAATCGTTCGTCTCCCCGAGCCCAGGATGACGGTAAAGCTTTCTTATTTCGCCGGCACTTGGAAGAACGTAAACCCGCCGCCGCGAGGCATCACCAGGCTCCATGTGCGAACCCAAGGAGATTCTGTATGGGTTCGTGCCTGGGAGAAGTGCCATCCCACAGATTGTGACTGGGGCGAGGCTTCGGGGACCGCAGTGACTTCATCCTCATCGTCGTTTCCGGATAGTGAGGTTCAAAAGGTTACAGCGACATTTCAGACCAGCTTCAGTGACACGATGATGACGCTGACACCGGTTGGCGAGAGCACCCTCGAAGCCGACACTCAAACCCGCTTCACCGACCATAGCGGCCGTTCAGGCTACTCAGCGACGTACACCTTGCGTCACTGAGACCGCTTCCCGAGCCTTTCGGCCGGCAATGTAGAATCAGCATGTCCTTCAAACAATTCTGGCATGGAAGTCCTCAGCAGACTTTTCGAATCCCATTTCGGCACGCCGGTAGAGCAGGTAAGGCCGATTCAGGGGCAACTCAGTGGATCGGGGCGCAGGATCATTCGCTTGAGCGCGAACGGCAAGAGCGCGATTGGCATTTTGTACGACGTGCGCGAAGAAAATGCTGCGTTTGTTGGATTTTCCCGGCACTTCAAGCACCACGGCCTTCCCGTTCCTGAGGTCTATGCGGACGATCTGGAGCATGGCGCTTATTTGGAAGAAGACCTGGGCGACACAACTCTGTTCGATCTGGTCTCCGCGAATCGTGTGGGCGGGAAGATCGGACAAGATGCCTTGGACGCCTACCGGAAAGCGCTAGGGGTGCTGCCGCGCTTTCAAGTGGAGGCCGGACGCGACCTGAACTACAAACTTTGCTACCCGCGCAGCAGTTTTGATCGCCAGTCCATCAACTGGGACCTGAACTACTTCAAATACTACTTCCTGAAGCTCGCCGGGGTTCCATTCAACGAGCAGCAACTCGAAGACGATTTCGGCCGCCTCACGAAGTTTCTGCTGAGCGCCGATCGCGATTACTTCCTGTACCGGGATTTCCAATCTCGCAACATCATGCTGCGCGAAGGCCAGCCGTATTTTGTGGATTACCAGGGCGGCCGCAAAGGCGCGTTGCAATACGACGTTGCCTCGATACTTTTTGACGCCAAGGCGGATCTTCCGCCCGAGATGCGCCAGCAGTTGCTTGAGCATTACCTGAATGCGCTTTCTGGGTCCATTGCGCTGGATCGCGAAGCGTTCCTGCGCTTCTACTACGCCTACGTATACGTGCGCATCATGCAGGCGCTTGGGGCGTATGGCTTCCGTGGCTTCTACGAGCGCAAAACACATTTCTTGCAGAGCGTGCCTTTTGCTTTGAAGAACGTCCGCTGGTTGCTGCACAACGTTGAGCTTCCCGTCGCCCTGCCCACGCTAACGGAGGCATTCCGCAGCATGTTGGGATCGGAGAAGTTGCAGGGTCTCGCCTCAAGCGCTGAACCGGGTCAAGCGCGGTCAGCCGGGAGCGAGGGGTTGACCGTCCGCATCTTCAGTTTCTCTTTCCATCAGGGATTGCCTAGAGACGAGTCTGGCAATGGCGGCGGATTCGTGTTTGATGGCCGCAGCCTGCCGAATCCCGGCCGCGAGGAGCGTTTCAAAAAACTTACCGGCAAAGATGCTCCTGTGATCGATTACCTCAACGAGCAGCCGAGTGTAGATCAGTATTTTGCCGGTGCTCAGTCGCTGGTGAATTCAAGCATCAGCAGCTATCAGAACCGAGGTTTCAAAAACCTGATGGTGTCGTTCGGTTGCACCGGGGGGCAACACAGGTCGGTATATCTTGCCGAACGTCTGGCGCGGCATCTGCGCGAAAGCAACGGGGTGCAAGTCGTACTTCGGCATCTGGGTCTGGAGAACATGGGTCTGGAGAATTCCGGCCGATGAAGGCGATGGTGCTCGCCGCGGGTCTAGGAACGCGCCTGCGCCCGCTCACCGATACTCGCCCGAAAGCACTGGTCGAGGTTGGCGGCCGGACATTGCTCGAAATCACGCTCTCGCGGCTGGCTTCTCTCGGCATTCGCGACGTGATCGTCAACGTTCACCACTTCGCCGATCTGATCATCGATTACCTGCGCGCCAACGCTGGGTTCGGCTTGCACGTTGAAATCTCTCGCGAAGAGGTACTGCTGGATACCGGCGGCGGACTAAAGAAGGCTGGCTGGTTCTTCGCCGACGGCCCCGAGCCGTTCATTTTGCACAATGTTGACGTGCTTACGAATATCGACTTGGCGCAGATGCTTCAGAGTCATATCAGCTCGGGCGCGATGGCGACCCTGGCGGTGATGGAGCGTGAGACATCCCGCTATCTGCTCTTTGACGAAAGCGGCAATCTTTGCGGCCGGCGGCGCCGGGACCAAACCGAACTTATTCGCCCATGCCCGAACCCAGAGCCTCTGGCCTTCTGCGGAATTCACGTTATCTCGCCGGGCCTGCTGCTGAAGCTGATAGAACATGGCCCCTTTTCGATTGTGGACGCTTATATACAGCTGGCAGCGGGAGGGGACAAAATTCAGCCATTCCGTTCAGATAAGTATTATTGGCGTGATTTGGGCCGGATCGAGAGCGTGCAGCAAGCCGAGCAAGATTTGCACCAAAATATTTTCTGATTGGCTATCGTTAAGTGGGCCCGGGCGTTTATCCTTGGATTAACATTTCTTTCATAGGCCCTCAAATGAATGCAGTTAGCGCAATCGAACCCTGGCAGGGCAAGGTGGTAGAAGGCAAGTACCCGTTACTCGAGTTCATCGGCAGCGGTCCGCGCGGATCGGTGTTTCGAACTCAGTTGCCAGGACCGAATGGCCCGCAACCAGCGGCGATCAAATTAATACCTGGCGAGGGTCAGGACGCTCAGGCTGAGCTTTCACGACTGATACTCGGCAGGGCAGTGTCGCACCCCAACCTGATCAAGATCTTCGACGCCGGGCAGAGTGAAATTCGCCGGCAGCCGACCATCTACGTTGTCATGGAACTTGCGGAGGAGAACCTTGCGCAAGTACTCCCGTCGCGCGCTCTCTCTGGGGGCGAAGTCGAGCAAATGCTTCCGCCATTGATTGACGCCCTCTCATACTTGCATCGCAACGGGTTTGTTCACGGGCATGTTCAGCCGTCCAATGTGATGGCGGTGGCGGATACGTTAAAGCTCTCAACTGACAGTATCGGAAAGATCGATGATGCTGCCACCACGAGTCGTCCCGAGCCGATACGCCCCTCCAGCAATACTGATTCAACCGTAGCCGCTGATGTTCGGGGCATTGGAGCATTGTTGGTTGCCGCTTTGGCACCTGAGACCAAAGGCCAACCTTCTGAGCAGCAATTGACCCTGATACCAGCTTCAGTGCCGGAACCTTTCCGACGCATCGCTCGCGAATGCCTGCGACCGAATCCCAGCGATCGATACACATTGGAGCAGATTAAGAACTGGGTCAGCACCAAGCAGGTTCCTCCGGAGGTTCGCCCGACGGAGCTTCGCTCGACGGAGATTCGTCCAACCGAGAGCGCGGTTAAGACGACGCATGGTGGCGGTTTGAAGCGCATTGGAATTCCAATTGCCGCGCTTGTTTTGATAGCTGGAATTGTGATTGCTTTGAGTTCGCGTTCGCAGTCTCCGCAACCGACGCCGGTCGAGTCCGCGCAGACAACGCCGGCAGCAACACCTAGTTCTGGAGCCGCCACACAGAAGGGAACTGGAGCGGGTGCGGTCGCGCAGCGGGTGCAACCCAATGTTTCACAAGGCGCGCTCAATACCATAACCGGGAAAATTCGAGTCGTGGTTCGGGTTGGGGTGGATTCAGCGGGAAATGTTACCGACGCCAAACTGACTTCCGCGGGACCGAGCAAGTATTTTTCGAATAAGGCCCTCGAATCCGCGCGCAAATGGAAGTTCATAGCTCCGCAAGCTAATTCCCAGCCGGCCCCGAGCGCGTGGTTGCTGAAATATCAGTTCGGCAGGAGTGGCACAGAGGTTCTGCCGTCCCAGGTTCAGTAGAGCTCATCGCCGCTTGAGCGCCTCGAGTTCTTCGAGAGTGCGCGGCCAGTCTTTACCGAGCAGGCGGGATAGGCTGCGGTCCGCCAGTACTTTTCCGGCTGTCTGACATCGAGCGCAATAGTTGGTTTCGTTATCAGCGTAACGGATGCGCTGGACTTTCTCGCCGCATCGCGGACATGGTTCCCCATAGCGGCCGTGGACGGCCATATCTTTTCGGAAAGCAGTTACCTTTTCAGGAAATCCACGCTGCGCTTCTCTCTGCAACTGATCAGTCCAACGACGGAGCGTCTTCTGAGTCGAGACAAACAGACGCTCCCATTGCTCAGAAGTGAGCTTCTGTGTGAGTGCGATTGGCGAAAGTTGTGCTTCGTGCAGAATCTCGTCTGAGTATGCGTTTCCGATTCCGCTAACAATTCGTGGGTCGGTAAGCGCTCGCTTCAACGTGCGATTCTCGGCTGAGAGCGCCGCCTGAAACTGCGCCAGATCGGCCGCGAATACGTCAATGCCGCCCGGATCTATGTCGCGCAAAGCCTCCTCGCCTCTGAGGATGTGAAGCGAAGCACGCCGTTTGGCTCCAGCCTCAGTCAAAACCAGCGAGCCATTTGGGAAGTCGACTGCCGCTAGCTGATTGCGCCCAGCCAACTTGGCTCCGGCGGCACGCCAGTGCAGGCGACCGGCGATCATTAGGTGAAAGATCAGCCACAACTCACCTTCCACTCCGATTGCGATGCGCTTGCCAATCCGCCGCAATTCGGCAACTCTGCGGCCAATCACGCTCGTCAGCGGCGGCTCAACTGTGCGCAGCAAAAATGGGCTCGCCAATCGAACGCTCGCAATGGTCTGACCGAGGATTCTCGATTCAAGTGCGCCAATGTAAGCGGTGATGTCAGGCAGTTCAGGCATGTGCAGAGGTCTATTTCTTGGACCAGCCGATTGCCGGAACTATTCCTGAGCCTTCTTTCAGTACCACCAACTGGTCTGCAGTCACTGACTTGAACTTTTCTTGCGCGCCGCTCGGCCATCGAACTTCGATATCGGCGTGCGTCTCAGCTCCGAGTCCAAAGTGAAGCCGAGGATCGTTCGACGAGTAGAAGCTAGACTGGCTCAAAACTGCTTGTGCTTGCTTCTTCACGCCATAATGCACCACCACCTGAGCGCCGATGGCGCTACGATTAGACTTCGTTCCAATCAGCTTCACCTTCAACCAATGGTGGTTCGCGCGGACATCATTGCGTAACAGCGATGGCGGCTCGCCCAGATTCACGATCAAAATATCGATGTCCCCATCGTTATCGAAGTCTCCGAACGCGCAGCCGCGACTGCATCGCAGGTCGGCAATGCCGGGCCCGGCTTCCTCAATGAGTTCTTCGAATGCGCCGTTGCCGAGATTCCGAAACACCACTCGGGGACCTGCGTTGGGAAATTGAGGCAGAGTCTTCTCAATTTGGGGATAGACGCTGCCGGTAGTCATAAACAGGTCGGGCAGGCCGTCGTTATCCAGATCCACCATGCCTGCTCCCCAGCAGATGTAGTGGGTTTCAACTCCGATCTTTGCGGCACGAGTTACATCTTCAAAGTTGCCTTTGCCATCGTTGTGATAGAGCCCGTTCGTGTCTTCGGCGAAATGCGTCTTGAAAATATCGAGATGCCCGTCAAGATCATAATCACCCACGCCCACGCCCATGCCGGCCTGCTCCATGCCGTCTTCGCTTAATGCAACGCCGCGCAGCACGCCCTCCTCGGAAAAGGCGCCCTTGCCGTTGTTCATGAGCAGCAGACTTGGGGTAGAGTCGCACGCGACAAAGATGTCTGGCCATCCATCTTCGTTCAAGTCAGCCGCGATGGCGGTCATTCCATAGCTTTCTCGCAGCTCGGAAATGCCAGCTTGCTTGCTGACATCCGTAAACGTGCCGTCTCCGTTATTTCGATAGAGCGAGTGATAGCCGGGCGGCAGGCCGCGCGGGCCACATTCAACCGGCACTCCCTTCCAGTTGCAATTGCTGTTCGCGCCCGGCTTGGGAACGTGCTTGATATCGAATTGAAGATAGTTGGAGACGAACAGATCGAGATTCCCGTCGCGGTTGTAATCGACAAAGGTACAGCCTGCTCCCCACCGCGGAGCATCGCTCAATAAGCCTGCCTGCTTGGTCACGTCCGTGAATGTTCCATCTCCGTTATTTCGGTAGAGTTTGTTTTGGCCAAAGTAGGTGATGAATAGATCTTCAAAACCGTCGTTGTTGTAATCGCCAACGCAAACACCCGACGCCCAACCAACATCGCGTAGGCCGGCTTTGTCTGTGACATCTGTGAAGGTGCCGTCACGATTGTTCTTGTAAAGACGGTTTGTTGCCCCTGGTGGCGGCCCTTCGAGCTTGGTTCCAGAGAGAAGAACAATGTCCATCCACCCATCGTTGTCATAATCGATGAAGGCGCAACCGCAACCGGCGGCTTCGAGTATGTAATCTTTCGACTCGGGATTGCCGTAAATGACGGGCGCGGTCAAGCCCGCCTCTTTGGCCACATCCACAAAGTGTGCGTCAAAGGGGCGGCCCGATGGAGCGGGTTTGGCTTGGGGCTTGACTGACCTGGGCGCGACACCTTGAGCAACCAGACGCGATGCAGAAGCCGCAGCAGAAAGAACGACGAAGTGGCGACGGGAAATCTTCATCCAAACCGAGTTTCGATGATCCTGAAGATGCAGTCAAATTCGCCGGCATTGCTCCGAGGCTCAAGCAACTGGCAGGATGAATTGAAACACCGATCCTTTGCCAACCTGACTTGTAACTCCGATTTTTCCGCCATGCAGATCAATGATTGCTTTGGCGATTGCCAGCCCCATTCCTGTGCCCTGAATCAGCGTTCGCTGATCGCGCCCTCGGTAAAACTTCTCGAAAATCATCTGCTGTTCCAGTTCATCAATACCCGGACCGTGATCCGCAATACTGGTGACAACTTCGGAGTTCTTGAGTTCAACGGAAAGGTGGATCGGCGTCTCTGCCGGCGAATACTTGGCGGCATTCTCGAGCAGTTGCGAGACCACTTCGGCGATTCTTTCAACGTCCATGGGTACCGCAGGGAGATGGTGGGGGATGGACAATTCAAGCGCATGGCCGGCGAGAGTTGGCTGGCAGGTCCTTACTGCGGCATCGATGGCTTCTCGAATCTGATGTGGTTTGATGTCAGGCTTAAGCCCACCGGAGTCGAGCTGCGAAACCTCTGCAGCCTCGCCAACCAGACGGTTTAGCCGGTCGCTCTCCTGGTTGATGACCAACAGCAGGTCATTGCGCTGTGGCTTGTCGAGTTCGGCGTCAGACAGCAAAGTCTCAGCCGAAGCTTTGATCGCAGTGAGCGGTGTACGAAATTCATGCGTGACCGAGTCCAGCAGCATCGAGCGCAGGCGGTCGGTCTCGCGATTTGCCTCGCTACGGGTTAGTTTCTCGACTGTGTTGGCCCGCTCGATGGAAATTGCGATCAGACTGCCGATGGCTTCAAGGCTTTCGCGTGAGAGATCGCAACCGGACACACCGAGTGCGCCTACCGATCGCATCCCCATTCGCAGCGGCATGTAACAAACACGGCTTTCCCGTTGCAGTTCGGGTTCACCGCGATCGCTGATGGCGTTGAGCTTGTCTGTGGGAAACAGCGATCGGCTGGTCTCGTCGAAGTAATAGACCTCTTGTTTACCTTCGACAAAAAGTGCAGCTCCGCTCAGCAGGAACGACTCGACGATATGTTTGGGAATGAGGTTCAATAACTCGAACACATTTTCGCTGAGCCAGAGTTGTTGACTGAAAGCATATAATCGCTCGACTTCCCGACGGCGCTGGTTGGCGTTCATGGCGCTGCGCCGCGCGCGCTCCGACAGCTGGCTGGCGATCACCGCAGTCAGAAGAAAGGCAATAAGAGCCACCCAGTTCTGAGGATCGGCAATTGTGAACCGGTACAAGGGCGGCAGGAAGAAGTAGTTGTACGCTACCGTGGCGAGAAGCGCGGCAAAAATGGAGTAACGGAGACCCCAGGCGGCCGAGGACAATAAAACCGCCAGCAGGAACGTGAATCCCACCGTGGTGGGGTTGACGTGAATCCATCGGGAAAACGCCAGAACAATTGCCGCCACGATCGCAGCAGAAGTGGAGAGCCGGAAAATCGGGTTCTCAGTTACTCTTTTCACAGGCGACGCCTAGTGTATTCGATCTGCATCCGCGATTGAGGATCATACCAAGCATGCCGAAAACACCCGAGCAGTGGCTGGAAGAGACCGCGCCTCAGAAAGCGCAAGGGATTTTCAAGTTGTTCCTCGGATATGCGCCCGGCGTGGGCAAAACTTTCAACATGCTCAGCGAGGGTATCCGCCGTAATAGCCGCGGCGAAGATGTCGTCATCGGCGTTGTTGAAACTCATGGGCGGGCGGGAATTGGGGAGCTCTCTGCGAAATTGGAAACTGTGGCTCGGCGCAAAATCCAATATAAGGGAGCCTCGTTTGAAGAAATGGATGGTGACGCAATCCTGGCGAGAAAGCCCAAGGTGGCCTTGATTGACGAATTGGCGCACACCAACATCGAGGGCAGCAAGCATAACAAACGCTACGAAGATGTCATGGACCTGCTGGACGCCGGCATCGATGTTCTATCCACCATGAACGTGCAGCACATCGAGAGCATGCTGCCTACGATTCTGGAGATCACGGGCGTTCAGGTGCGAGAAACCGTGCCCGACTGGGTTATGCAAAGGGTGAACGAAGTGGTGTTGGCAGACCTGACCCCGGAAGCCCTGCAGACCCGCATGCGCCGTGGCGACATTTATCCACTCGATCGGGCCGAGCGCGCCTTGGGGCATTTTTTCAAGCCCGGCAATCTCATCGCGCTTCGTGAGCTGGCGTTGCAGCAGGTGACTCGGGCCGTGGACCGCAGCCTTGAGTCGTACATGGAAAAAGAGGGGATCGGGACCCATCTGGCATTGCGAGACCGCATTGCGGTGTGCATCAGTTCCAGTCCGGCTGCTCAATACTTAATCGCGCGCGCGGCCCGGATGGCACAACGGATCGACGGCGAGTTGTATGTGATTTATGTAGACATTGGCGTAGACGAAGACCCGGAGAACCAGCGCAGCCTGGCCCAGAACATTAGGTTTGGGGAAAATTTCGGAGCAAAAATCATTCGCGCCAAGGGTAAAAGTGTGGCTGAGCAGGTTGCGAAGCTGGTCCGGGAGAAGCACATTACCCAGGTTGTGTTTGGGCGGTCCGCGCAACAGGGATGGAGAAAATACCTGTATCTGTCTGCCATTCACAAGTTCCTGCGCGATGCTCCCGCTGTGGATGTTCACATCGTCACTCAGGAAATGAAGTAAAAAACCACATGACGAAACCGGATGTTAAGGGGAACATTCTCGTGGTCGACGATGAGCCGCAGATTTCACGCGTGCTCAAGACCACGCTTTCCAGCCAGGGATACGGGGTCCGCACAGCCGCCGACGGCGAGGAGGCACTCGCAGAAATGAAGAACTGGACCCCCGATCTGATTATCACCGATCTGCGCATGCCGAGAATGGACGGTCTTGAGCTGGCACGCAGGGTCCGCAAGGAAAGCCGTACTCCAATCATTGTGCTTTCCGTCAAAGGTGAAGAACCGGTCAAGGTTGCGGCGCTCGATGCCGGCGCGGACGATTACATCACCAAGCCTTTCAGCACCAATGAACTGCTGGCTCGAGTGCGAGCAACACTGCGACGGGCAATTCCCGAAGAACCCAACGCAACGATTATTGATATTGGGGATTTCCACATTGACCGCGCCGGGCACAACGTGACGGTTCGAGGCCGGGAAGTGCGGCTGACCCCAAAGGAGTTTGACCTGTTGGCTTATCTTGCCGGGCACCCCGGCAAAGTTCTTACCCATCGCGTTCTGCTCGCGTCTATCTGGGGCGCCAGCAGCGTGGAACAACCTGAATATCTCCGTGTGGTTGTCGGGCATCTGCGAAAAAAACTTGAACCCGAGGACTCTTCTCCGCATTACATCATTACGGAGCCCTGGATCGGGTATCGCTTCGAACCAGGCGACTGAAGGTCGTTACTTCACATCGGCCCACCGTTCCGCCATGTCCAAATAAGTGGTCTTTAGAAATTCTTTAGAAACTCTTTACCCTGCCTTTACGCCCACTCTTGTTGAATATCTCTTGGATGCACGCGCTAATGACATCTCTTTCAGACAATATTGGGCTGATCGCTTTCACAACGGTCTGTTTTGGCGGAGTTCTGTTTTTGCTTTGGTTCCTAATCGAGCTTCAGTTGGATGAGCGACTAATGCGCGAACAGTCCGGCCGCAGTTGGAAAGCAGCGCCGACCGTGAAAACGATCCCGATCAATTCGAATCGACCGTCACTTGTCTATTCGACGAGACGCTTGCGGGAACCCAATGTGTTGAGACTATCTGACAAAAATATCGACAAGAACACCAGGGAACTACGCTGGCTGGTAATGCTGCTGCTTTTATCTGCAACGATGCAGTTGTCGCTCTCGGTGTGGATGTGAGGTTATTTGAGGAGGCTTTATGCAAGACCTGCTTTGGATAGCGGTGACGATCGCGTTCTTTGCCGTCTCCATCGGCTACGTGCACTTCTGCGATCGAGTGAAGTAAGAAGCGGAAGGTGAGGAGAAACGAAATGGGTCTCGAATCGCTCATCATGCTCGCAGTCAGCATTCTGACGTCGGTGTATCTGGTATACGCCCTGCTGCGCCCGGAGAAATTCTGATATGACACTCAACGGATGGCTCCAAATTCTAGTGTTACTGCTGTTCGTGTTCCTGGTCACGAAACCAGTGGGAATCTTCATGGCGCGCGTGTTCAACCGTGAGAAGACATTTCTCGATCCAGTGCTGCGCCCCATTGAGAGGTTGCTATATCGCGTGACCGGCGTCGATGAGAGCCACGAGATGCGGTGGACGGAGTATGCGGTCTCCATGCTGCTGTTTAGTGCTGTATCGATGATCGTGCTCTACCTGATGGAGCGCATGCAGTACTATCTCCCGTTCAACCCGCAAAAGGTGGTCGGTGTGAACCCCACTCCGCTGGCTTTCAACACCGCCGCATCTTTCACCACCAACACGAACTGGCAGAACTACGGCGGCGAGACCACGATGAGCTATCTGACGCAGATGGCAGGCCTTGCCTATCACAATTTTATGTCGGCGGCGGTCGGGATTGCATTGGCCATCGCCTTCATCCGGGGCATTTCTCGCCGGCAGATGCAGACGATCGGCAACTTTTGGGTTGATCTTGTTCGCTCCGGTCTTTGGGTCTTATTGCCGGTATGCATAGCGGGAGCCCTGGTGCTCGTGTCGCAGGGAGTAGTGCAGAACCTGAAGCCATACGACACCGCGAAGCTTGTCGAACCCATGCAGGTCCAGAAAAACGGACCGGATGGCAAGCCAATGGTCGATGCGCAGGGCAAGCCGGTCATGGAAACAGTCACTGACCAGACCATTGCGCAGGGCCCGGTCGCTTCGCAGGAAATTATCAAAGAGCTAGGCACGAACGGTGGCGGCTTCTTCAACGCCAACAGCGCTCATCCATTTGAAAATCCGACTCCGCTCTCGAACTTGATTGAGCTGGTCGCAATTTTGGCGATTGGTAGCGGGCTCACCTACACATTGGGACGGATGACCGGATCGCAGCGCCATGGCTGGGCGGTCTGGGCCGCGATGGCGATTCTGTTTTTTGTCGGCGTCAGCGTTGCGTATTGGGCGGAGGCGCGCGGGAACCAGCTGCTTGTTGGCACTGATCAGCGTGCAACTGCGCTTCAACCTGGCGGGAACATGGAAGGCAAAGAAGTCCGTTTTGGTATTGCCAACAGCGCGCTCTGGGCCACCGCCACCACAGATACAAGCTGCGGAGCAATCAACAGCTGGCACGACTCTTTCACTCCGATGGGAGGTCTGGTTCCGCTGACGAACATTATGTTGAGTGAAGTTGTATTCGGCGGAGTTGGGTCGGGAATGTACGGCATGCTTGTAGACGTGATACTGGCCGTATTTATTGCTGGTTTGATGGTTGGCCGGACGCCCGAATACTTGGGAAAGAAGATCGAAGCCTACGACGTCAAGATGTCAATGCTGTTCATTCTGATCTTTCCGCTGGTTATTCTGGGATTTGCCGCCATTTCCGCGGTTTACAGTTTCGGGACTTCCAGTATTTCGAATCCCGGACCGCACGGCCTTAGCGAGATTCTTTACGCATTCTCCTCGCAAGCCGGCAATAACGGTTCGGCCTTTGGCGGATTGACAACCAATACGCCCTGGTACAACACCGCCGGTGCGATGACAATGCTGTTCGGCCGATTTTTCATGATGATCCCGATGCTGGCAGTTGCCGGCAATCTGGCGCAGAAGAAGTACGTTCCCCCGTCATTGGGTACTTTTCCTGTAACCACGCCGCTCTTCACGGTGCTTCTGATTGGCGTGATCGTGATCGTCGGGGCGCTGACGTTCTTTCCCGCAGTGAGCCTCGGGCCAGTGCTGGAACACCTGCTCATGCTGTCAGGCAAAACTTTCTAGAGGACTCAGAAAATGGCAACCACAACAGAATTAAAAACTCCTCCGCAGGCTCCCATGGTTCGGCTCGGGCAGTCTCCGATGAAGCGAACCAAGAGGGCCATCTGGGAGTGGAAGATTGTCCGGCGAGCGCTGCTCGATTGCGTGATCAAGCTGAACCCGCGCACCATGATGGGCAACCCGGTCATGTTTGTGGTCGAGATCGGCAGCGTTATTACGACCGCACTGCTGTTCAAAGGCGGCGCGGGGTTTTTCTTCAATCTGCAGATTACGCTCTGGCTGTGGTTTACCGTTCTTTTCGCGAATTTCGCCGAAGCGATGGCGGAAGGCCGGGGAAAAGCTCAGGCAGACACACTTCGTCGTGCGCGCTCAGAAACGGTCGCCAGTCGTCTGTCTGGCAGTGACGGCCGGCTTGAAAAAGTTCCAAGCTCAAAGCTCAGGGCCGGTGATCTGGTTCTGGTTTCCGCGGGCGAATTCATCCCTTCGGATGGCGAAATCATTGAGGGTGTGGCATCGGTCGACGAATCGGCGATCACAGGCGAATCCGCTCCCGTGATACGCGAAGCCGGGGGAGACCGCTCGGCCGTCACCGGTGGAACTCGTGTCCTTTCCGACCAGATCAAAGTCAAGATCACTTCGAACCCCGGTGAAACCTTCCTCGACCGCATGATCGCGCTGGTGGAAGGCGCTGAGCGACAGAAGACTCCCAACGAGATCGCACTCAACATTCTGCTGGCCGGATTGACCATCATCTTCCTGCTGGCGGTTGTGACCCTTCAGCCGTTTGCGATCTACTCTGGTTCTCGACAGACGGTCTTCGTACTGGTGTCACTGCTGGTCTGCCTGATTCCAACGACCATCGGCGGATTGCTTTCCGCCATCGGCATCGCCGGCATGGACCGGCTGGTGCAGCACAACGTGCTTGCGATGTCTGGCCGGGCGGTTGAAGCCGCCGGCGATGTGAATACGCTCTTGCTTGACAAGACCGGAACGATCACTCTTGGCAACCGTCAGGCTTCGCGCTTCGTTCCGGCTCCTGGTGTAACGGACCAGGAATTGGCTGACGCGGCGCAACTTTCATCTCTGGCTGATGAAACTCCCGAGGGCCGCTCCATCGTGGTCCTGGCGAAGGAGAAGTACGGACTGAGAGGCCGGCAGTTGGGTTCGCACGATTCTCATTTCATCCCGTTCAGCGCGCAGACACGCATGTCTGGCGTGGACCTCAACGGCTTCGAGATTCGCAAAGGCTCTGTGGATGCGCTGACTCATTATCTTTCTCAAAATGGCAGGCCAATGCCGGACGACGTGAGATCGACAGTCGACGAAATTGCCCGCTCCGGCGGTACCCCTCTAGTCGTGGCCGAAAGGGGAAGGGGAGCGCTGGGCGTAATCGAGTTGAAGGACATAGTGAAAGGCGGCATGCGCGACCGCTTCGACCACCTGCGCGCGATGGGCATTAAGACGGTCATGATCACCGGTGACAATCCTTTGACTGCCGCAGCGATCGCGCGCGAAGCAGGAGTGGATGACTTTCTCGCCCAGGCCACACCGAAGGACAAGATGGACCTCATCAAGCGCGAGCAGGGCGAAGGCAAGCTCGTGGCGATGACCGGCGATGGCACCAACGACGCGCCTGCTCTTGCACAAGCAGACGTCGGTGTTGCCATGAACACTGGAACGCAGGCCGCGAAAGAAGCCGGCAACATGGTGGACCTCGATTCCAATCCCACCAAGCTGATTGAAATCGTTGAAATCGGCAAGCAGTTGCTGATGACTCGCGGCGCGCTGACTACTTTTTCGATCGCCAACGACGTAGCGAAATACTTCGCAATTATTCCAGCGATGTTCGCGGGGACGTTCCCGGTACTCAACGCGCTGAACATCATGGCCTTGAAGACGCCGCAGTCGGCGATTCTCTCCGCTGTGATTTTCAATGCCTTGATCATCATCGCTTTGATCCCGCTTGCACTGCGCGGAGTCAAGTATCGCCCCGTCGGCGCCGCGATATTACTCCGCAATAACTTGTGGATCTACGGCGTGGGTGGCGTGATCATTCCGTTCATCGGCATCAAGCTCATTGACATGCTCATCACCCGAATCGGTCTGGCATAAGGGGGACTTATGAAGAAGAACCTGCTCATTTCGATAGGGATGACGATAGCGACAACGATTGTGTTCGGCCTGATTTACCCCATGGTAGTCACAGGACTGGCCCAGCTGATCTTCCCGCACAAGGCAAATGGCCAGCTGATCGCTCAAGAAGGTAAAGTCGTGGGATCCAGCATCATCGGCCAGGGATTTTCCAGCCCCCAATACTTCCATTCGCGGCCTTCGGCGGCAGGCAATGGTTGGGATGCGGCCAACTCCGCAGGCTCAAACCTTGGTCCTACAAACCAGAAGCTTCTCGATCGTGTGAAAGGCGACGTCGCCTCGGCACAAGCCGACAATCCCGGAACACCGGTGCCGATTGACCTGGTGACAACCTCCGCATCGGGCTTTGATCCCCACATAACTCCGGCTGCGGCTGACTTTCAGTTGCTTCGTGTCGCGAAGGCCCGCGGCACTACCGTCGATCAGTTGCGAGCTCTAGTGACGAAGCATACCGAGGGTAGGCAATTGGGTTTCCTGGGAGAACCGCGGGTCAACGTCCTCGAGCTAAACCTCGAGCTTGATCAGCAGTACCCACCCACCAAGCAGGCGCTGAAGTAGCGAAGGGAAGTTGTCCAAACAAGTTTCACTCGAACCACAAGCGTTGATGGTCCGCGTTTTCGCGCTTCAATAAGCGAGTTTTATTCTGAGTAGAAGCGGAAACGCGCTGTCGAGGGTTAGGAGTGAAGGCTTTGCGGCGCAGCCACCGCAGCCGACAGCTTTCGAGTATGCCAGTAACCCAAAACTGCAAAAAGAAGGACGGCAGGCAAGCCGGTCAGTCCGCAAGCGATAAAGAAAATGCCGTAGGCGTGAATAAGCCCGTATGTGTTACTCAGGCTTTCGACCTCAGCGCCTGAGAATCCTTTCAGAATTTTTCCCAGCCAGGCATAGGTTGAACTCAAGAGCGCATATTGCGTGGCGGTGTACCGAATGTTGGTGAGACTCGACATGTATGCGACAAGCGCAACCCCGGCGAAGCTGATGCCGAAGTTATCACCTGCCATGACCAGCGCGAAGAGGGGAACGCTCTTGCCCGTGAACGCGAGGGTCGCGTAAGCGGCGATCGCAGCCGACTGCAAAATGCCTCCAATGATGAGCGCGCGCATGTAGCCAAGCTTCAGCGAGCAGAATCCGCCGGCTGCAATGCCGGCAAACGTAGCGATGAGTCCGATTGAGCCGCGCACCGCTCCGACGGTTTCCTTGGAAAGACCGATGTCGTGATAGTAGGGATTCGCCATCGGGCCCATGATGAAGTCCGGCACCCGGTACAGGCTGATTGCAGCCAGCATCATCAGCGCGAGCCACCCATGTGCGCGGAAAAATGCGATGAACGGGCCTACAACTGCGTCAAAAAAACCGCGCCACGTCCATATCGGTATTTCGCGCTCTTTCCTGTCTATCGCGGCATCGGCGGGCTCCGGTTCCTTTGCAAGCCAGGTCGCGATCATTCCAACGACCATCATTGCGCCGTAAATCCCGTAAGACATGCGCCAGCCTACTGCGGCCGCCACGATGAGGATGAGGGAATCCGCGGCCAGGAGCGCAAGACGGTAGCTGAACTGATAAGCAGACGCGAGAAGGCCTTGTTCTTCTCCGTCGTCTGCCGATTCAATGCGCCAGGCGTCGACGACAATGTCCTGTGTGGATGAGGCAAACGCGACGATCAACGCCAGAGCACCGAGCCGGGCGAGCCCGGCAGTCGTGCCAGCTCCGCCCATTGCGAACAGCGCCAGCCCGACCAGGATCTGGGAGAACATCATCCATCCGCGCCGATGCCCAAGCCGGTTGAATAAAGGCAAATCGACGCGATCCAGTACCGGCGCCCACAAAAACTTCAGCGAATAGGCAATGCCCACCCAGGAAAGAAACCCGATAGCTTTCAGGGAAGTATGTTCATCGCGCAGCCAGTAGCCGAACGTGTTGCCGACCAGGAGAAAGGGAAGACCTGAAGAAAAACCGAGCAACAACATTGCCAGCGTCTTAGGCCGCAGATAATCGGCGATCCGGTGCTTGTGCGGACTCACGCGTTCATTCTCTATCGGAGACTTCCGGAACTCAACCCGCCGCAACCAGGCCGATAACAGCGGCGTATCGTCGACGTTTCCGGTTGAGTCAGGCAAGTGGCGGCGGCGGGAGTCGAACTTGAGGCGTTTAGCGGGCGTTTGAGCCGCTGCCGAAATCCCGAGCGATGTCGAGGGACCTGGAAAGTCTCGGATTGGTGGAGGCGGCGGGAGTCGAACCCGCGTCCGAAAATGTTACTGGTCAGAAGACTACATGCGTAGTCGCGTTCATGCCCCAGGCATTACCCTGGGACGTTCGCGGCCCCGGCTCAGAACGGACAAGAAACCGTTGCCACTAGCCTGAGATCTTAGCCTCTCACCCCAGACGTAGATGAGAAGAGCAGCCCGCTGTGCGACGTCCTTCGGAGGCCCACGGGCAAAGCCCCCTCGGACGGCTACCTACAATTAGGCAGCGTATGCCATCTGTTGATTGGCAATTATCATTTTGCCCTCGATTACGGGTGAGTGCACCCCGGCATGCCTTCTGGCCGCAAGCATCTCCGTCGAAACCGTGACGCCCCCATTTTGTGCGCCCGCTGCGGGCGGAAGTCTCGCGATTCGAGACCCTTGGGTTTGGCCCTCAAAGAACTGCTTCCGATCTTAGTGGAACGAGAAGGGAAGTCAAAGTAGCTAAAGGATTAGATGCCGGGATACGTGGCCCGGACTCCGGGCGCAGCCTAGCTATCCGGGCATGGGATTCTCTTTCCTCAGACAAAGAATGAGGCTGCCGGAGATGAAATATGCGATTGCAATAAACCCGAAGCTCGCCGTGAGAGTATGAGCGCGGTCGTTGAGAAAGCCAATGATGTAAGGCCCGATAAAACCGCCGACTTGGCCGACTGTGTTTATCAGTCCGAAGCTGGCGGCAGCCGCGGTGTCGCTCAGAAGCAACGTCGGGATCGTCCATAGCACAGCCTGACAAACGTAAAACGACGCGGTTGCGAGAAGCAGGAATGAAATCGCCAGGGAAACCTGTCCGCGGGCCGCGATGACGCAAACAAACAAGGCACCAGCCGCAAGCAGAGGAATTGCAGTATGACGGCGGCGTTCACGGGTCTTGTCCGAATGCCACCCATTGATCAGAGTGCCGGTGATCGCGATGATAGAGGGAATCATCAGCAGGTAGGTGACGTTCCGGTTCGGAAGCCCTGAAATCCGCTTAAGAAACGTCGGCACCCAATAGGTATTGCCCAAGGCTCCCATCAACGCGAACACCCAGGCTCCAACCAACAGGAGGACCTGCTTTTCAGAAAACGCTTCTCTAATGCTGTACTTTCGAGATTGCTGCTTAGACTGGAGTTCCAGTTCCAACTGTTTGGTGAGCCAGTCGCGTTCGGCAATCGGCAGCCAGCGCGCTTGCGAAGGGCGATCAGTCAGAAAATAGATTGTGACCACGCCGAGCGCGACCGCAGGTATCCCCTCCAAAATGAAAAGCCAGCGCCACCCCGCGAGGCCCAGCCAGTTGACTCCGAGCAACAGGCCCGCAACCGGAGCGCCGACCAGCGAAGCTGTCGGCACCGCGCAGTACAGGCATGCAATCGCGCGTCCCCGATCGCGTGCGCAAAACCAATGCGTGAGATAGACAATCATTCCGGGGAAGAAGCTGCCTTCGGCGAGGCCGAGCAGGAAGCGCGCGGTGTAGAACTGGGTGGCGTCGTGCACAAAACCTGTCCCGGCCGTGACCAGGCCCCACGAAATCATGATCCGCGCAATCCACTTTCTCGCGCTCCAACGTTCAACGATGATTGCCCCAGGAATCTCGAGAAGGACATAACTGACGAAGAACATGCCCACGCCCAGTCCGTAAACGCGGTCACTGAAGCCGAGGTCGGCGCTCATTCTGAGATTCGCAAACGAGACGTTGACGCGATCCAAATAAGCAATTACGTAGAGCAGGAAAACTAGTGGAAGCAGTCGAAAGGCGACCCGCTTTCGCGCGCATAGAGCAATTTCTGAATCAGATGACGCGGCGGAGTCTTGATCGCCGCCTTTAGCGTAGTGGAATGGACTTTGAGACGCGGCCACAGGCGGCAATGGTAGTGGGAGGTTTAGGCGACGTCAATGAGCGACAAGAATCAGTAATACCCAGAATTCAGCGGTTTGCTATTGTCGCAATATCGCCTAATCCAAGAAGCTTACTGTCGGCGGTAGCCAAAGTGAGGTTCAAGACTTTTGCAGTGGCGGCAAGAAACCTATCGGCGGGATCCCCATGGGGAAGAGGTATTCTTTGCGACTCAACGGCGATTTCATGCGTGAGAGGGGCTTCGCGAAAAGGCGCAGTATTAAACGCTACCCAGTCGTCGATCTCGCGTCGAAATCGAATTCGTCCTTTCGCCTGCAGAATAAGCGCCTCCCAAGTGCTAACTGGTGAGAGCCATCTCTCGTTCTGTGGACTGCGGAGCGTTTCGCGAAGGTGCTTTCCGACTTTCTCAGGATCGTTCTGAAGCCACAACCAGATGTGTGTGTCCAATAGAATTCTCAATCCCGCAGAACCTCCCATTCCTCAGGATCAGTCGCGGGACTGAGTACGTCTCCCAAGATCTCGACTTCGCCTTTCATCGAATCCATCCAGTCCCGCGCCGTCGCCGGCTGTGAAGGGACGACTTCGGCCACAGGTTTGCCGCGACGCGTGACGCGCACAGGCCGTCTCGTCTTTTGGACCTGATCGAGAATGGCGAGGCATTTGGCCTTGAATTCGGAGATGGCAACTTCCTTCATGACCGCAACAGTTTACTATGGTCAAGTAAAATGGTCAACTAGGGATGGTTGGAAAATCTGCGCGGATATGCCGGCGCTCAGCGCTTCGGCCGGTACATATCCGTGCTCGTACCAAAGAACACTTCCGCCGATTGCATCACGGTTTCGGAAAGCGTCGGATGCGGGTGGATTGTGAGCGCAATGTCTTTGGCAAGGGCTGCCATCTCTATCGCCAGGGTCCCTTCGGCGATGAGCTCGCCTGCGCCCGGGCCGACGATGCCGACTCCCAGTACGCGCTCAGTCGTTGGATCAATGACGAGTTTCGTCATTCCCTCAGTGCGATCGAGGGTGACCGCGCGCCCTGAGGCGGCCCAGGGAAACTTGGCAACCTTAATCTCACGATTTTCTTTTTGCGCCTGGGTTTCGGTCAGTCCCGTCCAGGCGATTTCAGGATCGGTGAAAACGACGGCGGGAATTGCATTCGGCTCGAATGCGACCTTGTGGCCCGCGATATGCTCGACCGCGGTGCGTCCCTCGTGGGAAGCCTTATGCGCCAGCATGGGTTCGCCGATTACGTCGCCGATGGCGTAAATAGCAGGATCATCGGTTTGAAGATGATGATTCGCCTGAATGAACCCTCGCTCGCCCACGCGCACCTGCGTCCGGTCGAGGTCGGATATTTCTGAGTTCGGCTTGCGCCCGACTGAGACGAGAACTTTGTCAAAAACTTTCTCGCGTTCTTTTACGTCTTTGCCGTCGAAGCAAACGCGGATTCCATTCGACTCTTCCTTAACTGCTGTGACGGTGGTGCTCAAGAGAATGGAATCGAAGATCTTTTCGAGTCGCTTATGTAGCGGCAAAACCAGGTCGCGATCGGCGCCCGGCAGAAGGCCCGGCGTCATTTCGACGACTGAGACTTTCGACCCAAGCGCGGCATAAACCGTGCCCAGTTCGAGTCCGATATATCCGCCGCCTATTACCAGCAACGTCTTCGGTACGTCCGCGATGTCGAGCGCGGAGGTTGAATCCAGCATGCGCGGACTGTCGAGTTTGAGAGAAGGGATGACTGCCGGACGGGACCCGGTTGCGATGATGATGCGGTCGAAACTTAGCTTCTGTTCGGCGCCGTTGTTTTTGACCCGAATGGTATTCGAATTTTCAAAGCTTGCCTCGCCGCGCACGTACTGCACTTTGCGCATCTTCGCAACTTGGCCTAAGCCGCCTGTAAGTTTGTTGACCACGCCTTCTTTGAATGAGCGCAACCTGGCAACATCAATCTTCGGCTCAGCAAACTCGATGCCCCAGTTTTTGGCGTGGCGAGATTCATCAATGACTTTTGCGACGTGCAGCAAAGCCTTCGAGGGAATACATCCGCGATAGAGGCACACGCCGCCGGGATTCTGCTCGCGGTCGATCAGCGTGACCTTCATGCCCAGGTCAGCTGCGAGGAACGCCGCGGCGTAACCACCCGGGCCGCCGCCGATAACTGCGATGTTGAGATTCGAACTATCCGTCATAAGCCCAGATTCGATGATCACAAAGGGCACCCCTCGACTACGCTCGGGGCAGGCTTCGGTTCACGAAGGAAAAATCGGTTTAGCATTCAGAACCTTCGTGGAACTTCGTGTCCTTCGTGGTTGATAGGTTTTATCCCTGCACCGACAGCAGAAAGGGTTGCTCAAAAGCCTCCGCAATCCAACGCAGGAAACGCGCGGCGTCGGCACCATCAATGAGGCGGTGGTCATACGAGAGCGAGAGTGGCAGCACCTGCCGCGGCTCGAACTTTCCATTCAACCAGACCGGCTCCATGCTCGAACGCGAAAGCCCCAGAATAGCGACCTCGGGATAGTTCACGATGGGTGAAAATCCCGTCCCGCCGATCCCGCCTAAATTTGTAATTGTGAATGTGCCGCCATCCATGTCCGCCGGCGCAAGCTTTTTGTCGCGTGCTTTCTTCGATAGCTGAGTCAACTCCGCGGCGAGTTCTACGATGTTTTTCTTGTCCACGTCGCGAATCACCGGAACTAGAAGCCCGCGATCGGTATCTACGGCAACGCCGATGTTGATGTATTGCTTGTAAACGATCTCTTCTTTCTCCATGTCAATGGAGGCATTGAACTGGGGAAATATTTTCAGAGCCGATGCACACACTTTCAACGCGATAGCCGTGACCGTCATCTTGCCGCCGGCTTCCTGCGCTTTGGGGCCAAATCGCGTCCGCAACTGCTCCAGTTCGGTGATGTCTGCCTTATCGTTTTGGGTGACGTGAGGAATTGAACTCCACGCCTCCCACATGTGTTCGGCTGTCTTTCGCCGCACACCGCGCATGGAGACGCGTTCGATTTTTCCCCACTTGGCAAAATCCGGCAGGGCAGGCTGCTTCAGGTGCGTCACTTCAGCTGCACTCGGAGCCGAGGTGATCAACTTCTTTGCAAAAGCCTTGACGTCATCTTCACTAATGCGCCCGCCGGGACCGTTCCCGGGAACGTTGTGGATATCGACGCCTAGTTCGCGCGCCAAGCGCCGGACGTGCGGTGCCGCCGGAACCGGCCCGCGATGCTCCACACCTGCCGCGCGGTCGAGATCGAGAGGCATGCTAAAGGTGGCCACTGGAGCCGATCGCGGTTGGTCAGGCGGCAGAGCTTGTTCTTCCGTTTTTCCTTCGGACTGCAGCGCCGCCTGGAATGCAGCTCTGGCATGATCGTGGGGTGCCTCAACCAGCGAAATTTCTTGCCGCGGTGCAGTGGAAGTTGCGCCTGCCTGCAACGTGAAAACCACCTGGCCGACCTTGATTTTGTCTCCTTGCGAGACCAGAACGTCTTTCACGGTTCCCGTAAGCGAAGACGGCACCTCGACCACGGCCTTGTCGGTTTCAAGTTCCATTACCGGTTGGCCCTCGGAGACTGAAGCGCCGGGCGAAATCATCAGGCGAACAAGATCGCCTTGGTGGATATTTTCGCCCAGTTCAGGGAGCTTGAATTCGGCTACTTGACTCATCTCGGAGGGAACGACTGCGGAAGTTGGCGCCGCTGGCGGAGGTGCAGCAGGCTTGGCAGTTGCTGCTTGCACACCAGACGAAGGTTTCTTTTCCGCCTTGGGTGGCGCTTGCGCCTCTGTCCGTTTGCCACTAGCACCGTTGTCGAGCGTGAAGATCACCTGTCCAACCTTTATCTTCTCGCCTTGCTTCACCAGCACGTCCTTTACGGTGCCGCTGACGGAAGAGGGCACTTCGACCACGGCTTTGTCGGTCTCGAGTTCCATAACCGCCTGGCCCTCGGACACGCTCGCGCCGGGAGATACCATCAGGCGCACGAGGTCTCCCTGATTAATGTTCTCGCCAAGTTCGGGTAGTTTGAATTCAGTCACGAATAACCCCAGTTGTTAGTTGCTAGTGATTAGTGGCTAGTTCGCGGCCCAAGAAGAACTAGCAACTAGCCACTAACCACTAGCTAATTGCCGGGTTCGCCTTCTCTGGATTGATTCCCAGCTCTTTGATTGCCTGGTTGACGATTTTGAATTCGATCTTTTTCTCTCGCGCCAGCGCGTGCAGTGTGGCGAGAACTATGTGCTTCGCATCGACTTCGAAGAAGTCACGCAGCGCGGCACGGCCTTCGCTGCGGCCGAAGCCATCAGTGCCGAGTGAAACCAGCGGACGTGGCATCCATTGTGCGATCGACTCCGGCAGCACTTTCATGTAGTCCGAAGCCGCAACCAGCACTCCGTCCGCGCCTTGCAGACGCTGGGTCACATACGGCGTCTTCGGTTTCTCGCCGGGATGCAGCATGTTCCATCGCTCGCAATCGTTGCCGTTGCGATAGAGCTCTTTGTAACTGGTCACACTCCAAACGTCCGCGGAAACTCCGTACTTGCCTTCGAGAATCTCTTGCGCCTTCAGTACCTCGAACATGATCGCGCCGCTACCGAGCAGCTGCGCCCGCAGCTTGACATCTTTCTTCTGCGAAGGCTTAAACAGATACATGCCTTTCAGGATGCCTTCGCGGACGCCTGCCCCGTCGGGCATTGCCGGCATGGGAAGCGGCTCATTGCCGACGGTCAGGTAATAGAAGATGGACTCCTGGTCCACGTACATGCGGCGGATTCCATCCTGGATGATGATGGCGATCTCGAACGCGAACGCTGGATCGTAGGCCATCAAATTCGGAACGGGAAGGGCGAGCACATGACTGTGTCCGTCCTGGTGTTGCAAACCTTCGCCGGCAAGTGTCGTGCGGCCGGCGGTTCCGCCCAGCAGAAAGCCGCGCGCGCGCATGTCGGCAGCAGCCCAGATCAAGTCGCCGATTCGCTGAAACCCAAACATCGAGTAGTAAATGAAAAACGGGATCGTATTGATTCCGTGATTGGAGTACGCAGTTCCGGCGGCGATGAACGAGCTGATTGAACCGGCTTCGGTGATGCCTTCCTCGAGAATCTGCCCGTCTTTGGCTTCCTTGTAATAAAGAAGGGTGTCCATATCGACAGGTTCGTAGAGCTGGCCGACGCTGGAATAGATCCCTACCTGCCGGAACAACGCTTCCATGCCAAAGGTGCGGGCTTCGTCAGGAATGATGGGAACGATCAGCTTTCCCACCTCTGGATCGCGCAGCAATTTCGCCAGCATGCGCACGAACACCATGGTGGTCGAAACTTCGCGGCCCTCGGTGCCTTTATAGAACTCTTCAAACTGCGCTTCAGCCACGGGCTTGATAGGCTTCGAACGCACTTTGCGCTCGGGCATATAGCCGCCAAGCTGCTTGCGCCGTTCCTGCATGTAGCGAATTTCCGGGCTGTCGTCAGGTGGGCGATAGAACGGTGCACCATGGAGCTCTTCATCAGAAAGCGGGATGCTGAAGCGCGAGCGGAACATCTTCAGCTCGTCGTCGTTCAGCTTCTTCTGCTGGTGGGTAATGTTCTTACCTTCACCCGCTTCGCCCAAACCGTAGCCCTTAATTGTCTTGGCCAAAATCAGTGTGGGTGCGCCGGTATGCTCGACTGCGGACTTATACGCGGCATGCACTTTGATGGGATCATGCCCGCCGAGCCGCAGGCGCGAGAGCTGATCATCGGAAAGATGCTCCACCATGCGCAGCAGCCGCGGATCGCTTCCGAACAGGCTCTGCCGGAAGTACGCGCCGCTCTCGACGAAGAACTTCTGATATTGGCCGTCGGTGATTTCCCCCAGCCGCCGTACTAACAATCCATCGCGATCATTCTGGATCAGCGTGTCCCAATCACTGCCCCAGATCACCTTGATCACGTTCCATCCGGCGCCGCGGAAAATTGCTTCAAGCTCTTGAATGATTTTTCCGTTGCCGCGTACCGGCCCGTCGAGCCGTTGAAGGTTGCAGTTGATCACCCAGATCAAATTGTCGAGCTTCTCGCGCGACGCGAGTGTGATCGAGCCAAGTGACTCAGGCTCGTCCATTTCTCCATCACCGAGAAAGGCCCAGACCTTGCCACCAGTGGTGGTCTTGAGCCCGCGATTTTCCAGGTACTTGATGAACCGCGCGTGATAGATGGACTGAAGCGGTCCCAGCCCCATGCTGACGGTCGGGAACTCCCAGAAATCCGGCATGAGCCAAGGATGGGGATAGGAGGAAAGCCCTCCCCCGGTTTTTAGTTCCCGGCGAAAGTTTTCCAGCTTTTGTTTTGGCAGTCGCCCTTCGAGAAAGGCGCGCGAGTACATTCCGGGAGCGGCGTGTCCCTGGAAATAGACGATGTCACGATCGCCGGTCTCGGTTCGCGCGCGCAAGAAGTGATTGAAGGCAACTTCGTAAAGATTGGCGGCTGATGCGAAGGTCGAAATGTGCCCGCCGATTCCGCTCTCTTCCTTATTTGCCCGCACAACCATGGCCATGGCGTTCCAGCGCACCAGACTCTTGATCCGCCGCTCCATCTCCTGGCTTCCCGGAAATGGCGCTTGCTGGCGAACCGTGATCGTATTTTGATACGGCGTGGTCGCGGTGAAGGGAAGGTTGATCCCGGCCGCGCGGCGCGCATGGAGCTGAAGTTGCTGCAGGAGCCGTCCGGCCCGCTCAGCACCGCCTCGGGACAGCACGTAATCGAGCGAATCCAGCCACTCGCGGGTTTCGAGGACCTCTAAGCCGTCGTTGTTATTGCTCTGCGCTGCCTGTGGCCTCTGCTGCAGTTCTTCCAATACCGGGGTCTGTGCCAATGCTGCAATCTCCGCGCGCTGTGATGGGAACTTCTCATCATAAAAGATTATGGGAATTTTTGCTGTGATCTGAAGAGAGCAGTCAGCACCTAGGACGTGGCATTCAGCCGGTGACAGGCTTCGTGTGGCGCAGGCGGCTGGCCGGTGCTCGCCGCTGCACGGCCGAGCCGGCGGTGCCACCTGGTTTTCGCTGAATCTGATTGCTGTTTTTGCAAAAACTACTTGTACCTGGACAGCGCTACAATCATCAAAGCAATCTAGGAGGATTCATGGCGAAGAAAACTCAGTCCGGGAACCACACCAGCTCTCCGGAGCCGCGGGTGCATCAGCGCGGCCGCGAAATCCAGGCTTACAACACCGTCACCCATGCGTTCCATTTGGAACTTGAGGAACCCATCCGTCTTGAGATGACCGAGCAGCTCAATCAACTGCTTGCCGATTCCATGACGCTGCGCGACCTCTACAAAAAGGCACATTGGCAAGTTATCGGCCCCACTTTCTATCAGCTTCACCTTCTTTACGACAAACATTTCGACGAGCAGGTGGAAATTGTGGATACGATTGCCGAACGGATTCAGTTACTCGGCGGGCTGGCGATTTCGATGGCCCATGACGTTGCTGAAACCACTCAGATTGAACGGCCACCGCGAGGCAGGGAAGAGGTGCCGGTGGTGATTTCACGATTGCTCGATGCGCACCAAATCGTCATCCGTCAATGCCGATCGATTGCCGACCGGGCTGACAAACTTGGCGATCACGGCACCAATGACATGGTGGTCAGCGACGTGTTGCGCGCCAATGAACTCGAGGCGTGGTTCCTCAGCGAGCATCTCGTGGAGACGCCTTTGGTGCATGCCACGACTCCATCGGCCATGAACGCTGCCGACTGAACTGGCGAACGCCGCTGAAGGCCGCGCTCCCTAAATTGTGGGCAGATAAGGCTTTCTTGTCTCTGAAAAAGGGCAAGGTAACACTTCTCCTTGCCCTGACTCCCTCATTTTGTTACAAATTCAGAACAATGTCACTCGGCGGTCGGTCGAGCGGCCAAGTGTTCGCGTGCAGGGCTGCAGGTTTTTTCCGGACAAGCTCCTGTATTTTTAGCCCGACTTGTGATCGGAACTCAGTATTTCTAAGAGACTTGCGGCGAGGGGGTAAGGTCTTGACACCAGCAGGCGGCCATCTACTTCGAGTGACGCGAGAACGGCTCGGCCTCACAATGCGCGACGTTGAAAACGCAAGTGAGCGTCTTTCTCGCAAGCATGCCAACGAAGAGTACTTCGTTCCCATAAGCCGGCTTTCCGACTTCGAGACAAAGGGTGTTATACCGAGCATTTACCGTTTGTACTCGCTCGCCGCTATTTATCACCGAGATTTTCGCGAACTGCTTGCCTGGTATGGGGTGAACCTGGAAGTCAACGTATCGGATCTGCAGATTTCAGCCCCACCGCGGTCCCACATCTCGCACGCCCTTGCGAAAGCCAACACAGTCGAACTTCCCGTTCGTATGGATCCGAGCTTCGATCCTCGTAAGACACTCAATTTCGGCCGCATGATCGAGAAATGGGGAACAGTGCCCTTGGCCTATCTGGAAAGCCTCTCGAAGGTTGATTACACGTATGGTTACATCGGAAGCGAGGACTTAACGATGTATCCGATCCTTCCACCGAGCAGTTTCATTCAGGTCGATGAGTCTAAAAACAAAGTTGTAGAAGGTGGATGGCGGTCTGAATACGAGCGGCCGATTTATTTTATAGAGACACGTGAGGGGCACGTGTGTTCGTGGTGCACTCTGACTCGAGAGGCGCTTATCGTACAGCCCCACCCCCTGTCGCCGGTATCGCCTAGAGTCCTGGGACACGATGAAGCCGAGGTGCTTGGCCAGGTCGTCGGAGTCGCTATGAGGCTCGGCGAGTGGCGTTTCGTTCCTGATTCCGCTCTAACCCCAAGAGAGCCCTCAGCACTGATTTGAGGTGGCGCTCTGATCCCGCGCCCGGATTCGGGGGGAGCAGAGTGTCTTTTCTTTCCGCGAGATTGCTGAGGAAGCTTTCCGTTGAAACGCCGTCTTTGTCACAGGATGAGCGAGTCTCTTCCAGCAAGTCTTCGAGTGGCATCGAGAGGACTTCTGAAACTGCGCTCTTATGTGCAGAGGTCAACGCCTTTTGTGCCGACTGTTCTCCATAAACTTTGCTGAATCCCCAATGGGAGTATTCCCCTTTTGGGAATCGGAGGCCTGCCAGATACTCCAACCTCCGCAGCCCACCAAATAAAGCTTCAAGAGTGGTTCGCGATAAATCCTCAAGAGCGGATTTCAGAGTCATCTTGTTACGTTTCTCGGAACTTTAAATAAATCGGCGAACCCGCGCGCAAGCCTATCCGTCGCCACATTATCACGGTGCAATTCCCACTTCAACAAGGAGTTCACCGTGAAAAAGATGTTACTACTGCTTGCCGCAGCCCTTTTTGCTTTGTCCCTCAGCCCCTCGCCCGCGGTTGCGGATGGCACTCCACTGTGCCCACCCAACGTAAATTGCCCAAAGTAGGAATAGCGTTAACAATTGTGTTGTGGGCTGTTGGATAACTCGATAAGCTTCCGATAGCCCATGATTTTCCTGCGCTATTACCTGTGGATCATGCCGCACGTCGTGCAGGTCTTCGTCTTACTCATCTTTCTAAAAAAAAGACTGCATAAACAGTTGCCGCTCTTCTGTGTATTCACCGTTTTCGAAATCTTGCGATTCGTTCTGCTTTTCACGGTCAGCCGATTTGTAACGGATTCATCTATTGATGTCTATCTCTGGTTCTTGACGTGTACCGAGGCAATTGACGCCGCTCTGCAATTAGCGGTGCTATACGAACTAACTCAAAACTTGATTTTCTCCCGGACCTCGTTGGGAGGCATGTTGCGTCGTGTGTTTATGTGGACGGCGGCGGGGTTAGTGCTGGTCGCAGCGGCTACTTCTGGATCTCTGCACGATATCAGCCGCCAAAAGATCGTAAATGGTTTTGAGATATTGGACTTCTCCACCGGTTTGGTGCAAGTAGGGATTCTGGTTGCTCTGGTTTTATTTTCTCGCGTTTTACGAATTTCCTGGCGCGGCCACGCCACCGGCGTGGCGCTTGGTTTTGGCGTGTCGGCGTGCATCGAACTGGCGACGGCGGCTCTGCGGGCGGAATTCGGTAGACCAGCCTTCATCGCTATAGACATCACCCAGATGTTTGCCTTTCACGTGAGTGTCGTAATTTGGCTGATCTACCTGTTGCCTCCTGATCGGTCGCCGGCTTTCTCCGGACACGGTTTCGAGAAATCTGACATTCAGTTGTGGGACCAGGAGTTACAAAGGATGACAGGGCGATGATTTTTGCAGCGGTCTTCGTAGCCTTAAGCTTGCTCGCGCTCGTGCTTATCCTCCATTTTGCCAAAGGGCATCATGTGAAAAGAGGCGATCTCGCCCTGCTCGCTTCGCAATTACGGCCGGTGGACGTGCCGGCATTTCGAAATCTGATCAATGAGGGCGAAGAGCAGTACCTGCGCGCTCATTTGCCGCAGCGCGAATTTCGCAGCATTCAGCGGGAAAGAAAATTGGCGACCATCGAATACATCCGATGCGCGGCGAACAATGCCGCCATCTTGATCCGTTTTGCCGAAGCAGCGCGAGAAAGTTCTGACCCTGCCGTTGCCCAGGCGGCTGACAAGCTGTTCGATAATGCTTTGCGATTGCGCTTGTATTCGTTTCGAACAGTTCCCAGGCTTTATGCAGGCATATTGTTGCCGGGGTTGAGTCTTGTCCCGCCTGGAATTGCAGATGCATACGATACGCTTACCCGCCAAGTTGTAATTCTGGGCTTGCAATATCCGACTCGGGGAATTTCTTCGGCATTGTGACAGCTAAGGATTAACGCTTGTCGAGCGCCAGAATTGCGAGTACTACCGGAAGATAAGCGACTGAGGCGTGCAGTACCTTGCTGGCCGCCGTTTTCGATCCCGCCGCCGCCAACTTTACGACGTGATAGAGAAGGAATGCACCCGCCAGTCCGAGTGCAGACGTTGACGCTGCAAAGTGAGAAGCCGCCGAAAATAAAGTTGTCAGAATCAGTGCTACGGTAAATGCGACGATTTCGGTCCGCGTAAATTTGCTGTCGAGATCAAACGCCGGCAACATACGATAACCCGCGCGCGCGTAGTCCTCGCGATACATAATCGCAATAGCCAGGAAATGCGGGAACTGCCAGAGAAACAGAACGGCAAACAACAGGCCCGACTGCTGACTCAAAGAACCGGACGCTCCTGCCCACCCGATAAGGGTTGGCATCGCGCCAGGAAAAGCTCCCAATAAAGTGCAGAAGGGGGTGCGTCTCTTCAGCGGCGTATAGATGAGGAGGTAGCTGGCGAGTGTCGCGGTTGCCAATAGGGAAGTAAGCGCATTCACGAATATCAATAAATAGCCGGCGCCGGAAAGACTCAACACCACGCCAAGCAACAGCGCTTCGCGTGGTGACACCCGGCCTGAAGGCAAAGGGCGGTTGGCAGTGCGCCGCATTTGCGCATCCCACTTTCGTTCCATCCACTGGTTCAGCGTCGCCGTGCCGCTGGCCACGAGCAGAGTACCGAGCAAGGTATTCAACAGCCCGCTCCAGTGAAATGGGCCACGAGCGCCCAGATAATAACCTGCCGACGTTGTCATCAGGATCAGCAGATTTACCTCAGGTTTGGTGAGGGTGTAGTAGTCACGGATTTTGCAGAATTGGCCCATTTAGAACGCGATTTGCCGGCGGCTATCCTTTAAAGGACTCTCGATCTTCGCGGAATTGTTCTTCGCTGTCAATGTCAGCCCGGAACTGATTGCGCTTACGGTATGCCAGCCACGTGATCCCAACCGACATGAACATCGGCGGTGCGATCAGCACCAGGATTCCGTCGCGCAATCCCGAAATGAACCGCGTACCGCTGGATGCCGCCTGCGTGTAGCACAGGGCGCAGCTTTGCGAGAAAGCCGGGGCCGACAGCATGATGATTGCGACGAGCGACAGCCCATATTTCCAGTTCTTCTTCACGGTTTTCTTTGCGACCTCTGCGGGACCTTTGCGTCCTTTGGGGTTAGAAGCTTTTGAGTGTTGTTCAATGCGCAAACGGGCGCATCGTAAGCAGACGAAAACTGTCCGACCAGATCATGTTCATCATAGCAAGGACAAACACGGTCGCGGGGAGAAGGAACAGCGCCAGATTGCGCTTTTCAGATTTCATGTGCATGAAGAACGTGATGGCAAGGCCCGCCTGCACAATCGCCAGCGCCAGCATGCGAAACAACATGCTCGCCGTCTCGATGGATGAGTACGCTACCAGGATCTGCAACCCGGAGATCGCCAGGATCGCAACATACACCACAAGGTAAGTGGTAACGCTTCCGCTCGGTCCTTCGAATGTTTCCATGATTCCTCGTGAGAGTGGCGGCCGACCTCGTCCGCCAATTGATCCACTCCATGCCGCTCAACGCTTCAGGTTCAGCAGATACACCAACGGCACCACAAACATCCAGACCAAATCCACGAAATGCCAGTAGAGTCCCCAGATTTCGAGGTCCATGCTGTCATACCGTCCGCGTTTGTATCCTAACGTCACCACGCTGATCGCAACACACCCGGCGACGACGTGCGTCAAATGTAATCCTGTAATGCTGAAAAAAGCTGCACCGAACAAGCCCGAACCCCACGGATTGGCCAACAGAGTCAAACCCTGGCGAATCAAACCCAGCCATTCTTTGACGTGCAACAGAGCAAACATCAGCCCGCCGGCCATCGTGAGCCATGCCCAGACAATCGCCCGGGGCTTTTCGCCGCTTTTCGCCGCCCTAATCGCCAGCAGCATGGTCAGGCTGCTGGTCACCAGTACGCAGGTCATGATGTAGGCGTTGAGAACGCTGGCGGACTCGAACGGCTTTGGCCAATCGGTCGTAGCGTTGCGCAGATAGCCATATGCGAAGAGGATCGCGCCGAATGTGACCGCATCCGAGATGATGAACAGCCACATCACCAGCTTCTTATGGGGAATGGCGAACGCAGGCGCTTCGCGTGCTTCGATCGCCGTCGAGTGCATGGTCAAGTTAGCTTCGCTCACCCTCTCCGTCCTCCATCTGCCTCTAGATGTAGAGACGTTGTTTGCAACGTCTCCGGCCTGCAACGATGGCCCTGCGAGTCGGGCCCTGCATGTAGCCTGCAAAAGACGTAGCAAGCTACGTCTCTACATATACATCCTCAAATCTTCACTCGCAGCAGGATCAGCAGATACAGCCACAACAACCCCATGAAGTGCCAATACTGCGACGCGGCGCTCAAGGTGTTCGCCCTCAACAGGCCGCCACGCAATTTCCGAATGACGTACACAAGCCCGAGCAGGCCCCCGATCACGTGCAACGCATGCAGCACCGTGAAGACATAGAAAAATGAACTGCTGGGCGCGGATGACAGGTAAAGTCCTTCCGACCGTAGTTGCTGCCAGGCGGCGTACTGACCAAATACGAACGTCCAGCCGAGGACAAGAGTTCCGTACAGCGCAGTGATCGTTGGGCGCGCGTTGCTGGGTCCTTTACTGTCGAGTCTGGAAAACCGCCGCTTTCCGATCTGCAGTGTCAGGCTGCTCGCGAGCAGGACTGCAGTGTTGAAGTAGAGAATGATCGGGAAAGCAAAATGCCGCCAGTCATTTGCCGATCCCTGCCGCACCAGCATGGCGCTGGTGAAAGCGGCGAAGGTCATGGTGATGGCCGCGATGCCGATCCAGATGCCCGTGCTGGGAGCGTCGGAGTCGCGCAGATTCACGCCCTGAAGACTAGTGGGCAAGTTGACGGTCGGTGGTGGTTGAAGTGTCGTTGCCATAATCAAACCATGTAGCACAGCCGGCTCGGCTGTGCAGCGACCAGCACAGGCGAGCCGCCTGTGCCAGACCAGCATCGCTAAATTAACTTCTTGTCCTCTCTTGCGGTTTGAATCTGCTCCGACGAATTCTGCATAACAAAGTCTCCGCTGGCGCCCTCAATCCCATACTGATAGGGATCGTGATAAACCACCGGCAGCCTTCCGCCGAAGTTGTCCCACGGTGGCGGAGAAGATGTGGCCCATTCGAGCGAGGTGCCTTGCCAAGGATTGTCCGGCGCGACGGCGCCTTTGAACCGGCTGTAAATAAGGTTGATCACAAAGACGATCTGGAACGCTCCCGTGATCAACGCCGCAATCGTAATAAAACGATGCACCGGCATCAGCGGCGCAAGATAGTCGTCCACGAATGCCGAGTAACGGCGCACGTTGCCAACCAGCCCAAGATAGTGGAACGGCATGAAGATGCAGTACGTCCCGACGAATGTTCCCCAGAAATGAACTTTTCCCCAGGTCTCATTCATCATGCGGCCGAACATTTTCGGCGCCCAGAAATAAGTGCCGGCGAACATTCCGAAAATCGCCGCCACGCCCATCACCATATGGAAGTGTCCGACGACGAAATATGTTCCGTGCAGGTACACATCGATCGAAGGCTGTGCAAGGAAGAACCCGCTGACGCCACCCGACACAAACATCGAGATGAATCCCAACGCGAACAGGGAAGCGCTGTTGATTTGCAGGTTCGCGCCGTAGAGGCTTCCGATCCAGATGAGGACCAGAATCGTCGCCGGGATTGTGATCACCAGCGTCGGGAACGAAAACACCAGCGCCGAGAAGGGATTCATCCCACTCAGGAACATGTGGTGTCCCCAGACCATGTAGCTCAGGAACCCGATCGCGATCATGCAATAGATGATGACTTTGTGGCTGAGCAGCGGCCGGCGATAGCTGTTGATCAGAATGTGCGAGACGATTCCCGCGGCCGGCAGGATTGCGATGTAAACCTCAGGATGTCCGAAGAACCAGAACAGGTGCTGCCACAGTAGTGGCGAGCCGCCGGAGTGATTCACTAGCTGGTCGCTGACCACCAGATTCGAAGGGACGAAAAAGCTGGTTCCAGCCACGCGATCGAGGATCAACAAAATGCACGCGGGTAGGAGAACTGCAAACGCCAGCAACCCGATGCACGATGTGATGAACCATGCCCATGTGCATATAGGCATGCGCATCAGCGTCATGCCTTTGGTGCGAAGATCGAGCGTTGTAGTGATGAAGTTCAGAGACCCGAGCAGCTGCCCGATACAAAAGATCGCGATGGAAACTGCCCAGAGCGTTTGTCCGGTCGCTTGCCCCGGGCCGGTTCTGGGGATGGCGTTCAGCGGTGCATACGCCGTCCAGCCCGACAGCGGAGGACCGTCGCCAACAAAGAAGGCTGCCACCAGAACGCAGAATCCGACGAACGTCACCCAGAACGACATCATGTTGAAACGCGGGAAAGCCATGTCTTCCGCGCCGATTTGAATCGGCAGGAAATAGTTGCCGAAGCCTGCGAACGGCACGTTGGTGAGGACGAAGAAGACCATCAGCGTGCCGTGCATGGTCATGAGCTGCAGATAATATTCCGGCGTGATCACTCCGCCTGGTGCGCCTGCGGATGAAAGCCACTGCAGTCCTGGAATGGCAAAATTGGGCCAGACCAGGTGAATACGCATTAGCCAGGAGAGGACCATCCCGATCACAACCGCGAGCAGGCCGAGTCCGTAGTACTGCTTTCCTATGACCTTGTGATCGACGCTAAAGACGTATTTGCGCAGAACACCTTGTGGTGGCGCGTGATGTGCCGCATGCGTGGAAAGTTCGTGCACCTGTTTGCCTCTGTGAAATCCCTCTGTGTACCTCTGTGCTCTCAGTGGTTAAAGCTTTCTTGCCGTCACTGCATCGAAGCCTGCTGCTTCAGCCAAGCTTCATAGTCCGGCTGCGACATCACACTCAAATACGCTTTCATGTTGTAGTGACCCAGGCCGCATAGTTGCGTACACACAATCTCGTACCGCCCAATCTTGGTGGCGGTGAAATGCAGCGATAGATCGAGTCCCGGCACAAAGTCCTGCTGAATCCTCAACTCACGGACATAGAACGAGTGCCCGACATCCTTTGCGTGCATCAGCAGATGAATTTCTTTATTGACAGGCACACCCATCTCGGCGGTCACGATGTCATCTTTGGAGTCGGGATCGTGATCTACGTCTAAACCAAAATTGTTCTGGTTGGCTTCGTTGATCTTGTCAGGATGAATCGGCCCGAACTTTCCGTCAGCCCCGGGATAACGGAAATAGAAGGCAAACTGCCCGGCCTGAACCTGAACGGGAAGCGCGTCGGCGCCGGGAGGAGTGAGGTAGATCGTTGCCCACGCTTTCTTCCCAAACGCGCCGAGAATTATGACTTCAAGTCCAACCAGGATGAATGCGGCGGTGACCAAACCTTTTGCACCGCCGGGAAACGTTCTTACCTTGGCTCCAGGCTTACGACCGGAGAACATCCAGATAAAGACTCCAAGAATGATTTGCGCGGCCAGGAAGCAGATGCCAGCTTCAACCATCGTGTCCGACATCTGCTCGTCGATCTGATGACCGTGGGTTGAAATGTCCGCCGGTGGCACCCAGATGTGCGCAACTATTGGGATGGCCGAACCGATTGCGATCACAACTAACGTGACTGCCAGAAGCTTTGCCATCAGTCCTCTTCGGTTTGTGGTGTAGCGCAGCCGGCTCGGCTGTGCACAGGCGAGCCGCCTGTGCTACACAAGCTGCCTGTGCTACACGAGCTGCCTGCTACATGATTATTTCGCCTTGAACGTGAAACTGGCTGTCGCCGGCTTTCCCGCTGCCACGGTTATCTTCTGCGTCTGCGTTCCCAGGCTTTCTTGCCAAGCAGTGAGAGTGTAGTTTCCGGGCGGCACGTTATCGAGTTTGAACGAGCCTTTGTCGTCGCTGACGCCGTAAGGCCCCTTCACCACCACCATGTAGCCGCTCATCCATGGATGAATGTTGCACTTCACGTGAATCGCGACCTCCGGTGACTGCCATGTCGCATCGATCGGCTGCGCGCCTGAAGGCTGAGATTTGTTCCACTCGTGGTTGGGGCCACCGGGCTGCGGCATGGGATGGATGTTGTGCGACGTCGGATCGCTGTTAGTGACTTTGAAATGCTCGTTCGGGTTCAGCGCCATTACGTGCGGAATATATTGGCACCCTTTCTGGTCCCAGGTCGGCGTTTCAGAGGCGGTTTCGGTAGCGCCGCTCAATCCATCGGAAATGTAAACCACTACGTTCTTTAGCCCACCATCGGCGCCGGCAACCACGGCCTCGGTGGTAACCGGGCTGGCTTTGTGAACGGCGGCGCAAGACGGTTCTTTCGACATGTCAATCGGTTTTTGGTGAGGAGCCGTTCCCTCCAGCTTCACCGTTCCCGTGACGCTTGACCCTGAAGGCGCAGCCTGCACAGACCTCTGCTTGCGAACGGCTACTGTCATCAGCGCGACAACAGCCAGGATGATTGCACTTGCGCGGATCCAATTACGTGTATTCATATAATTTGTTTTTTCCCTGGTTATTTGTTTTCGCCCTCCGGCTTGCTTTCGGCAGCAGGGGGCGGCGCATTTGGATTGATGGGTTTCAGTCCAAGTTGTTTTGCGATTTCCTTGGCCTGGGTGTGCATCGGTTGCAATGTCCGGAGATAGAACACCAAGTCCCACGCTTCATCTGGTTTTACGTTGTCAGCGAAAGAGGGCATTGGCGTTCCGTCGAGCCCGGTCATGAAGATGCGATACAAATCGCGGTCCTCAACTCCGCACTTGAACTTCGTCTGATCGTGGAAGTTGAACGGTTTAATCGGCCGGTTCTGGTCGTCGGTTAAAGTGTCAGCTGAGGGACCATTGGCGCGGCCCGCAACTCCGTGGCACTTCCAGCACTCGAGCTTCTGAAACAATGCTTGTCCGGCCTTCACGCGGTCTGCATTGATTGCCGGCTCCGCAGGAATCTCGATAACCGCGCCGGCCTTCTCAGTTTTCCAGCGGTCCGAGAAGTGTTTTACGTATGCGACCAGATCGATGCGTGCCTGATCGGACAGCGGATTCCACGAAGGCATGTTGGAGCTTTCAACTCCGCGTCCCACGGTATTGTAAAGATCTTCGTCGGTGGGCAAGGTCCCGCTCGGAGTCGAACGGCACTTGAATGTAGCGAGCGTAAAGTTCCGCGGCTTCGGATCGAGCCATTGAGCGTTCTCGCCCTCTCCGTCGCCCAGGTCTCCGTGGCAGCCGGCGCAGTAGCGACGATAGTTCATCGCGGCATCTTTTGCGTGGCCGGTCAATTTGCCAACGTGCGCCTCGCTACCCAGGTTCTGCTCTTCCTGAGATTTCGTGACCTGCGCGGAGGAGACGCTGCAGAGTGCCAGCACAGCCACTGCGCACGCGATAAGTTTTAGCTCTTGTGTACGCATCGTCTCCTCCTTAGAAGTCGAAATCAAAACCCAGCATCAGGCTCTGGTTGGTGAGGTCGGATCCGTCAGGCGCAAGCCCTCTGCCTCGAATCCAGGAATATTCGTTGTGCCAGGCAAAACCTGCCCGGGCGTTCATGATCGGATAATAGCGATACCCGAAGACATAATTGTCGAGGTTGCCGAGGTTCGAAGGAGCCAGAGGATCTGCTTGCTGTGACATCCGGATCCACTCCGACCTCTGGAAGAAGATAAGCTGCGGACTGTGCACCCAATGAGTTTCTACGAATGCGCCGTTCCAGGTGGGACTTCGGAATCCTGCAATAGACCCGGGCGGGTTGTTGTTTGGGGCTGTGGGATCGTCGATGGGATTGCCGAATCCTGCCCCAAACCACGGGCTGTCTGATCCGTGTTGCGTCACGACCTGGAAATTCAGCTTGCCGAAATAAAATAGGCCGACGAATCCTTCGCGGCTGAAACCTTTGTTGCCGGTGCCAGAACTTACAATCGGAACTGGTGATCCACCGCTTGAATCTGTCAGGAAACTGGTTGCGGCCTCGCCGACCATGGCGTAGAAGCCGACGCGGTCAGTTCCCAGCCTGCCAACGTTAAATGCGTGGCTTCCGGTGATGAAAGCGTTGTACGAATTGCTGCCGTACGGCACGTCCGGGTTTCCATCTGTTGAACTGAGCACAGCGACCGACAACCGCGTGCGGTCGTTCGCCGAATGGCCCATCCATTCCACGCCGATCTGGTTATCGCCAATCTGGCCAAAGATGTTTCCATCGCCGACGGGAATGAAGTGGTACAGGTTGTATCCGCCACCGCTGGCTGAGAGGGTCAAGCCGCGCTTCTCAGAAACTATGTTGTCGAGCTCGAATTTTCCGAACTTAAAGTTCAGCCACGGACTGTGAAACAGGTTGTCCAGGCGAGCGTTGACTGCCTCGATGTGAAACGAGCCAAGCTCATCCGAAGCGGGAATAATTTGGAACGAGACGTTCTTCTCGAGTGTTCCTGCACTCAGGATGTCCAGCCCACCGTAATCAAAGCCGCTGAACGTAACCCTCTTTACAGCCGGCCCTCCGCCGGGCGTGTCATAGCTGACTTTGTCCGAGCTTTCCAGGTGCCAGAACGGCGTCATGCGGAAAGTCACCGGCCAATACGATGGATTCTGCCAGACCGGCGAGTCCCGGTCGTTCATCAATTGATAGCCGTTGTCCTTGAACTTCTGCCCAAAGTAGTTCAGCATCGGCCAGGCTTCGTGACAAGCCGAGCAACGAAGCCCGTATTTTCTGGCAAATGCGGGAAGGGCGTTGGCGCTCCCGGAGAACGAAAGAAGGAAGCTTGCGGTTAACAGTAGACCCGCACAACTACGACGGGCAGAAGTCATCGGGACCTCCTCGGATCACATCGAAAACCGACTTCTCTTGTAGCCCTTACCGCGCGTAGTTCGGAAGTGTCTAACAGAGAAATGGCAATTGTCAAGAGATTGTCTCTAAAGTGTCACCAAATTGTCTCCTGACAATTTGACATTGGACAGCCCGTCACGATAAGAGACTCAGAGGAGTTTCGGCTTGTCTCACGCTTCAACCTTTGCCACTGCTGGTTTGATCGTTTGCCTGGCGGTTTCCGGCGCAGCGCGAAACAAACACTCCACCGAAGCTTTTGGAGCGGGACTGAGTGTGACACTGACTGCACCCGAGTCAGAAGTGTTGCAGGCGGTTCAAGATATTGTTGCGGACGGAATTATCCAAGGCAGCAAGGAATACAACAAAGACGAGTACATCTCAGGTGCCGAGGCGGCCGAAAGCACAACAGTATTTCTCAAGTGGGAGGGACACGGGCGGGTGTTTTACAAGGTCCGTCACAACGCCATCGATCCGAGGAATTTTAAGGACGCAGGCGATTCGGGTACGCTCGCGGTCCGCTATGTAGTGCAGCAGGGAGATGAAAAAAACACCATTCTGAAAGTCGACGCCGTTTACGTGGATGACATGCATCATCGCGCTCACCCATCGAATGGCTCCGTCGAGTCCGCAGAATACGCCACCATACAAGACCACCTCGCGACTATGCACCTGCAAAAGCAGCATGCGGCCGAAGAAGAAGGGCATCGCAAACAGGAGCTTGCCGCGAAGGAGCTGGAGGGTAAGCGGAAAGATCAGGAACGTGACGCTGCGCTTTCCCAAACTCAAGATGAAAATCTTCAGCAATACGTCGCGCGGCTCCGGCGCGACGCCGAGCGAAGAATCAAATCGCCCGGGGCGCAGCTTAAATCAGCGCCGTTTCGAAGCGCTTCCAGCATCATCTCTCTTTCTGGCGGCGACAGGGTGGTGATTCTCATTAACACTCCCTACTGGTTCGGCGTAGAGACCGTGGCCGGGCAGCACGGCTGGGTTCATCGCACCCAACTGGAGTTGCTCCCGTGAGAAATTCCGCCCTTTTGGCCCTTCTGCTGCTAGCAGCGGTGTGCGTTCCTCAGAGCGCGAAACGGTCGTCAGAAAACCTGCAAAACCAGCGTACTTTCAGCTCGCCGCCGTCTGAAATCGAGCCGGTGCTCAGGAAATTGAGGCCCACTCTCTCTGGGCGACTACCGGCTCTCGATGGCTTCGTGGCGCTGACTGAGAAGTCTTTAGACCAATATCGTCGGCCTTTCTACCAATGCGATGTTCGCGTGACTCCTTCGGCTGGCGGTGGATCGCTCGTGCGCGTGGCGGCCAAGATCACGGCGTGGCACGAGAATCCACCGCGATCCGGCTATGAAGTTCTCCCATCCAACGGCCGGTTGGAGTCCGATCTTCTTGATCGGCTGCAGGAATCGCTGACACCACAATCAGCGGTCCGCACCAAATCCGAGCCGGCTCCCGAGATTTCAGCTCCAGTTCCGCAGCTCCCTCGGCAGACCTCTAACCCGTCACCTTCGCCTTCCGGTGATTCGCCCTTGCGCGACGAAGCCCGCAACCTGGAGGAGTTACTGCGCAACCAGAGTCGTCCCACCAACCTGGTGGCCGTGAAACAAGACCAGACTCCAGTCCTCGAAGTCGCGCGAGCGGACGCAAAGGTCTTGTTCCTGGCCAGCGCCGAAGACGAGTTCGAAATTCTCGATCAAAGTCCGGAGTGGATCCACGTTCGAATCTCTGGACTGTCGCGCGGCTGGCTGCGGCATGCAAGTGTAGAGGTGCTGGATGGCTCGCAGCCTCTTAGAGACGAAGGCTCGACTCAACCGGCCGCTGGACCACCATCCCCTCCAACGAGTGCGCTCTTCAGAATCAGCAGCGAAGAGGTTGGAGTGTTTCCAGGAACATGGGATTCGCTCAAAGGAAAAAGCACGCGGATCATCTCCGTGCAGCAAGCGCCCGGTTCCGGCCGAATCACCAGCCCGCAAGATAAGCTTCAATTCGCCGCTTCGGTTTTCAAGAAAGAAACTTTGTCCTCGGGAGTGGATGGTTTGGTTCTGATCTTCGACGCCGAAGATGGCGGCATGGTCGCTTCAGGTCGTGACACTCTGGAGCAGTGGCGCCGTGGTGTAATGTCCGAATCAGACTTCTGGAAGCAGTGTTATCGCGATCCGCCTGAAATTCTCGGCGCGGCCAACTGATTTGGACGCGGTCACTTCTTCCAAATCCAGACTGGCTTGCCTTTATCGTCCCTGAGCACGAGGGTGTCGGTTCCCCTGATCAACTCTCTGGTCAGGACCATATCCGCATCGCCTTCCTTGACTTTCGAGCCGGTGAATGAAATCTCGTCGCCCTTCGCGAAGCTGATTCCCATGTCATCCATGAAGTACTTCGGGCACAAATACAGGTCCCAGGTGTCGGTACCGCTTTTCACCGTCAGATGCGCGATCTGCTTCTCCGCGCCCTTCTCGGGGATCTTCAACTCCGCAATCGTGCCCTTGAATTTTGCTTCGGTTGCGGAATCGTACTTGGGTGAGTTTTGCGCGAAGGCGAAGCTGCTGCACAGTAATGCAACGGAAGGAAATAGAATCGCGCGAACACTTGACTTCATGGCCTGACCTCCTCATGCCCCGTAACCAGAAACGGGGAAAGAACGAAGCCAATCGCAAACGCAGTCCGCTCTTCTTGCTGGTCTTTATGGTTATCCGAAAACCGCGTCCATCATACTCCGGCCGGCGGTTCGAGACCATAGAAATGAGAAGCGAGTGAGAGACGAACTTGATGCTGCCCGTACCGCGAGCGTAGTTCAGTAACTTCGCGCGTTAGGTTATTGGGAACTGGGAGGCGCGGGTCGGAATCGAACTTGAGACGGTTTGCGGACGTGAGCGAAACGGGTGCCCGCCGCAGGCGAAATCCCGAGCGAAGTCGAGGGACCGGGAGAGAATTGGAGGCGCGGGTCGGAATCGAACCGACGCATAAAGGTTTTGCAGACCTCTCCCTTACCACTTGGGTACCGCGCCCCACAGGTAGAGACGTTTCGTTGCAACGTCTGAGACAGAGCAAAGCTACGTCTCTACATATAATTCCGAAATCTGGAGCGGGAGACGGGATTTGAACCCGCGACTTCGACCTTGGCAAGGTCGCACTCTACCACTGAGTTACTCCCGCTCAGTATAGAAATTATAAACTACCGACGCCTGCTCAATTGAATCATCCGGGGGGGAATCATTGAGCGGATCGTGATGTCTGGTAGTCGTCCACAATCGCGCTTTCCCGAGTGGCCTTGCGTACGACGAACGACGAAAGACCAACGACGCGTTTGATCCTAATGTCCCGTATGCCACTGCGGATCCTTCTCCGCTTCCACGATCTCGCCATCCCGCATGTGAATGATGCGATCACCATACGACGCGGCTTCCGGGTTGTGGGTAATCATCAACACGGTCTGGCCAAGTTCCTGGTTCGAGTGCCGGAGCATCTTCAGTACGATTTCAGAATTTTTGGAATCCAGGTTTCCGGTTGGCTCGTCAGCAAGTACGATTGCTGGGCGGTTGATCAGGGCACGCGCCAGTGCAACCCGTTGCTGCTCGCCTCCGGAAAGCTCGGATGGGCGATGTTGCATGCGCTTACTGAGTCCCAGTAGCCCGACGATCTTATCGAAGTATGCCTGGTCGCGATCGCCGTTTTTGCCGGCAATGTCGATAGCGACGTCAATGTTCGACTTCGCGTCCAGCGTCGGCAAAAGGTTGAACTTTTGAAATACGAACCCGATCTTGGTTTTGCGCAGGCTGGTGCGAGCGGAGTCCGAAAGCTGCGCGAAGTCCACGCCATCGATCAGGACCTTGCCCGCGTCTGCCCGTGTCAGGCCTCCGAGCAGATAAAAGAGCGTCGACTTCCCGCTGCCTGAAGGGCCCACAACACTGACGAACTCGCCTTTGTCTATTGTGAAGGAGATCCCGCACAGCGCCGGCACTTCAATCTTGCCGATGTGGTAGGTCTTGTGGAGGTCAATCGCTTCGATGATGGCAGGCATTCGAAGTATTGATCTTACAACAAGCTTTCGAGGTGGACTCGACACCCGCCGACCTCGCGGATTCACGCGGATCAAAAAGCCTGCCATGTTTCTCCAAGAAATTGCACGGATGAACCCGACTCGATCCAAAAGGTAGGCCGGAGTGCGACCCGTGCAATTTTGGCCCGTGATATCCGCGAAATCCGCGGCGCTCTTAAGTTTAGGCTGAGGCCGTCCGGTGGAGCGCCATGGATGGGGGAGCCTGCGCGATCGCGCGTGCAATCATGCGCTTCGGCCCACGCTTGCGCACCAACAGCAGGCGAATTCGTTCGAGTAGATCAGCAGGTGCATACATTCCTTTGGCCAAAAATACGTCGGCACCGCTCTCGTGCTCGTAGATCTTGACTTTGCCTGACAGAAGAATGGCTGGAGTTTGAGGTGAGATGAATTTTACGTTTTCAATCAGTTTCGATCCGTCGACGCCGGGCATGACCAGGTCAGTGAGCACCAGATCGACGCCGCCTTGCGCGAAGCGGTCGATTGCTTCCTGGGCGTTGGAAAATGCCAGCACGCGGTACCCGCGGGTTTCCAGCATGACTTTTCTGATTGAAAGGGATTGTTCGTTGTCATCGACGCAGAGAATTGTTCGTTTTGGCTTCATGGTCCTTCCAGTGCGCGAAAAGGGGCTGCCGCGCGAAAAGTTCAAATTGTTTAGCTGAAAATAACTGCCAAGGCGAACTGAATGCTATCTGCAGCGAACGGCTCTGTAAAGTAACGCGAAAGCCAATGCGAATTTTCCGCATTGCAAATTCTGTGGCGATGTGCCGGGCCGCATGTTTAGAGGATTTTCTTTGCTGTGAATTTAAAAGAAAAGTTCTCCGCGTAAAACTTCAACAACATTTCCACCGACGCGTACATTAACCACGTTGTCATTACGTCGAGAGGCACGAACAAAAATACTGCTCGGACGTTTCATTTCGACGCCCTGCTCGATCATTACGCGTTCATCCGGCTGTGCGACACCGTGAGCTACCATCCATGCCGCGGCGCAACCCGAAGCCGAGCCGGTAGCAGGATCTTCACCGTTATAGAAAACCATGCGGGCGTGAAGGCGCGCGGCAGAATCCGATGTCTCCCGGCTCACGCAGTACAAGAACTTGCCGCCGGTCGAACTCAGATATTCTCCCGTGGCGCTATGGTTGATGTTCAACCTGCCCATTGCTTCCAAGCCGCGAAGAGGCATGACGGTAAACGGGAGGCCCGTGGAGACTGTTTGGATCGGAAGGCTGGTATCTATATCAGCAAGGGGAATTCCCGTCACCTCGGCGATTTTTTTGGGTTCATGCACCCGACCGAACACAGGATCAGCCTGCGTCATCTCACCGAACGTAGGCTTGCCGGCGGCTTCTTCAAATCTTACCGGCACCGGACCGACGTTTAAGTCCAGCTTGATTTCTTCGTTCCCGGTATTGCCCCGCAGCGCGAATGCAGTACCCAAAGTCGGATGTCCCGCAAACGGCAACTCTTCCTGCACGGTAAAGATCCGTACCCTGATTCCTCGCTCCTTCTCAATCGCAGCCTCGCGAGGCAAGATGAATGTCGTTTCCGAAAGGTTCATCTCGCGAGCGATAGCTTGCATGTCGCCATCGCTTAGCCCCCGTCCATCGGAAAAAACTGCCAGAGGGTTGCCTTCGAGCGGCACGGAGGAAAATACATCAAGCTGAACGAACGACAGTCTCTTTGAAATTGTCGGCATGAAGCCTTAGATTCAAGGCCTTGAAGAAAGACGCAGCCTCTTGCGTCCGTTTTTCAGGCATTCGTACTCGCAAACGCGCGGTTTGACGCACTTTCTGGCGCTGCGTATCCTATCGTCATGAGAATTCGCCGGCAGAGTTGTTGTCGCTGACAAGGCGCGCCGGCGGCTGAATAGGGCAAGGTTTTTGGAATCCAGCCGGCGCCATGCCGGTGGATTTTTTCGTTTTAGTCAAGCTCATCCCGAAGCGCTTCGAGTGGTTCTGCAGACCGGGACAAGGCGGAAAAGATTCTTGTACAGGAGGAAACATGAGCGCAGCACCCGTTGTTCCCGCAGCATCAAGCATTCCACGTATCAATGATGTGGCTCCCGACTTCACCGCAGAAACCACCCAGGGAACCATCAACTTCCATACCTGGATTGGCGATGGTTGGGCGATTTTGTTTTCCCACCCCAAGGATTTCACACCGGTTTGCACAACTGAGCTGGGCACGATGGCCAAGCTGCAACCGGAGTTCTCCAAACGCAACACCAAGATCATCGGCCTGAGCGTGGACCCGGTGAGCGATCACGAAAAGTGGAAAGCCGACATCGAGGAGACACAAGGTGCGAAGGTCGACTATCCCATGATTGGCGATCCCCAACTGAAGATCGCAAAGTTGTATGGCATGTTGCCGGCCGAGGCTGGCGAGAGTTCGCAGGGCCGGACTCCCAACGACAACGCCACCGTGCGCACCGTGTTCGTTATTGGACCGGACAAGAAGATCAAAATGCAGCTGAGTTATCCGATGAGCACCGGCCGGAACTTTGACGAAATTCTGCGGGTCATCGACTCGCTGCAACTGACTGCCAAGCACCAGGTGTCGACGCCAGCTAACTGGAAGCCGGGTGACGATGTAATTATCGCGGGGTCGGTTTCGAACGATCAGGCCAAGCAGAAGTATCCGGATGGCTGGAAGTCGCCGAAGCCGTATCTGAGAATCGTGCCGCAGCCGAAGTAGTGTTGCCCGAGCAAACTTCAAGGCCACGGATTTACGCGAATAAACACGGATTCTTTGTGACGCTTTTAGGTCCGTGAAAATCCGCGTAGATCCGTGGCTGGTTTTTTCCCGAGTGCTGAATGCTGAATGTTCTTTGGAAGCGCAAGGGGTCCGGTGACTCTCGCGGTCTTCAAAACCGTAGATCGTTATCTTTGATGGCGATGGTGGGTTCGACTCCCACTCGCTTCCGCCATTTCACATTGCTGAAGCCAAACGTAGCACTAATAGCCTGTAATTCTGTCTGCACGGTCAGCGTTTGAACCGCGAACGAGTTTCGATGAGATAATGAAATTTGCCTTGGAGCGTTAGTTGAGGGCGGTATGACTCACGCGCAAGAGTCTGAATCCATGCAGCCTGAACAAGTAAACAATGAAACAGCAGGAGAACCGGGGAATTCTCCGTCTTCAAGCGCGATCCACGCTGCGCGTTGGGCACAAGAGCAGCTGCACAAGGGCGTCGCGCGAGCCGAGATTCTTGCTGAGCTTGTGGCTGCAGCCGAACAGGTGGCGGGCAAGGGGGCTGTGTGTTCAATCCTGGCGCTGGATCGAGACGGTTTGCTGCGCAATGTCGCGTCCCCCAACCTGCCAGCGGACTATCTGGCAGCGATCGATCGCCTTAAGCCGAATCCCTCCGTTGGTACTTGCGCCGCCGCTGCAGCCACCGGCGCGATGGTCATCACCTGCGATTTCCAGGCGGACAATAAGTGGGCCGAGCTCCGTCATTTGCCGCTCGCGCTCGGTTTTGTGGGAGCTTGGAGCATGCCGATCAAAGGTGTAAGCGGGAACGTCCTGGGCACACTCGGCACGTATTTCCGCGAGCGCCGTTCTCCGACACCTACAGAAGTCAAAAGCATAGAGGTACTGGTCGCTGCAGCTGGATTGATTCTCGAAGGACACGAGATTCGCAAAGGAGCCGAGCCTGCTGCCTAAGAACGAAGGCGCGTTCTTCTGCCTACGTTTGGTCTATTTTTCGGCGGGAACTCTCGGGACTGTGACCGCGCTGTACCCTTCGGGTAGCCCCTTTTGTATAAATGGCAAACCCTCCGGATCGGTGACCACAACCTTTCCTTCGAAACCGAACTTGTAGGGATTCCCCAGAGGATCCAGTGGTATGCCAGGCAGGAGTCCGGCCCTGACCATCTCTCCCATTTCCGCAGGAACGCGGCCATATTTCTGACGGTAAGCTCCGGCTAGTTCCTCCAGCTTGGTCACGTCCTGGTCTACTTTCAGAGCGCGTAAATGCCAGACCGCGGTTTCTCGAATGTACTTATCGCGGGTGGTCTCGTACATGGTTTGCCAAAGAAACGCGGCGGTTTGCGCGTCTCCGCCACGCTGCGCCGATTGGGCTGCGAGCACCTTCAGGAAGGGATGAGCGTGTGGTGTCTCCGACCCTCGTTGAAAAGCCGCCGCTGCCTGCGGGTAATCGTGCAAATCCAAATAATAGATAAATCCGAGGTTGTAATACAGATGCCAGTCGTCTGGATTGTTTTGAATTCCGTACTGCATTAACTGAATTGCCTGGGTTGGCATACCCGGCCCATTGGGAGGCTTTGCGGTGAGGAATGCTGCGCCGTATTCATAAGCAGGAATGAGGTGCGGGTCGAGTTGGGTGGTGATATTGAGCAGCGGGAATAGTTGCTTGAACCTTCCTCCGCCGGTGTGATGCACCCCACCGTAGTACTGCACAGCTCTCGTCCAGTAGATGTTCGCCAGCAAACCCTCGTATCCGAGGCTCAGGCGCTTAACCAACTTCGGCGAAGAGATATAGAGAACGTCATCTAAAGTTGCGCCGTTGCGTACGGTATCGACTTGTCGTAAAACCACGACCGACCCAGCCAAACAAGCGACCGCGACGCAGGCGGCAGTTAAACGGATCTTTGCCGAACGCTTCACTTCAAGCTCCGGCGCTCGAAGATCAGAGTGGCCGCGGCTAAGACAGCAACGGTGTAGGTAAGTGCGTACAAAGTGTTGAACACAACCAGTTGGCTGGCGATAGCTTCGCCGTGCGCGGCCCGGCTAATCACGTTCAGCGCAGAAAAATTTGGGACTAGGTAGGCCACGGCTGTCGCAAGCCATTGCGTGACCCCGTGGGCCATACGGGCGAATCCGCGTAGGTCCTCTGAAAAAGTTCCGATGACGAACAGCGAAAACGAAAACACCGCCGAAAGCAGCGGGGAAGAGAAAGACGAAAAGAATAGGGCAAGCGCGACAACGATCACGAACTGCAGGACAATGAAGTAGGTTGCCACCACGACTGAAACATCTCCGGCTCCAAGCCGGTGAGAAACGTAAAGCAGGGCTCCGAAGACACCCATTGACATAAGCAGCGTATTCACAACCAGTGTGCCAGTCAGGCCGAAGAATTTTCCGGCGATGAACTCCCAGCGCCGAACGGGACGGGAGAGCACGGTGTACAGCGTGCGCTTGTCGATTTCCTTCGAAACCAAGCCAATGCCGATAAGAATGGCGATGACAATGCCGAAGAGCGAAACAGCGGTGAGCCCAAGGTTCACGACCACCAACCGCTCGATATCGATAGAGACCTGGCCGACCAGCACGGCGGCACCCGTCAACAGCAACGCGAAGGCGATCAGGTTGTACAGCACGCGGTCGCGTACTGCTTCACGAAAAGTATTGGTTGCAATGTGATAGATGCGAGTGTTCATGCGTTACTCGAATAGGAGAGTGGTTTCGGTGGGCGATCGTCCGGGCGCGAAGCGGTCCCCATCTCAGATCGAGAGCCGGGTTTCTTGCTGCCGCCATCCAGTTGCGCGACGAAGTAGTCTTCCAAAGACACACGCACAGGGGTTACTGAAATCAAGCGCAGCCGCTCGTTTCGAAGCGCCTCCAGAACAGGATCCTGGTTCTGCTCCGGAACCACGACCCGCGTGGTGTCGCCTGCGACGTGGTACTCAGTGCCCAGATTTTTGATTTTTTCGGGAACAGATTTTCCTGCCCACACGATCTCCACATTGCTGTGCACGCCGGCGGTGAGCGCAGCCACGGCACCTACGCCACGCAGTTCGCCCAGATGAATGATTGCCACGCGGTCGCACAAAGCTTCTGCGTCGGACAGGATGTGAGTGGAGAAGAAGACGGTTTTCCCCTCGCTCTTCAACTCCTCGATCAAATTGCGAACTTCCCGGCGCCCCATGGGGTCCAAACCTGACATGGGTTCGTCCAGAAATACAACTCTGGGATTGTGCAGGATTGCTTGCCCGATACCCGCGCGCTGCAGCATACCCTTCGAGTACTTCCGCAACTGCACATTTCCGGCGTCTTTCAACCCCACCCGCTCCAGCACTGCTTCAACCTTGCCGTCCAGTTGCGGCGATTCGACGCCCGAGAGGCGCCCATAGTACCGGAGCAATTCGCGGCCGGTGAGATAGTCATAGAAGTAAGGCTGCTCAGGCAGAAAGCCTATTTGCGCTTTCATGCTGGGATCGTCCAGATCTTTGCCGAGGATTTTCGCCGACCCGGCAGAGGGCAATACCAGACCCATAAGAATTTTTAAAGTTGTAGTTTTGCCCGCGCCATTCGGTCCAAGAAATCCGAAAATTTCACCGTCTTCGACCGCCAGATTCAATGGGCGCAGAGCGATCTTGGGCCGTTTCCGCCAGAACCCGACGGAATACGTCTTTTCTAAGCCTGTGATTTCTATTGCCGCCATGGGAGTTTATGCCTTGCAGGCTCGGGTTAGCGAGACCAGCCAACACCGCCAGCTTCCGGGAAAAATTATATTGAAAACTTCCAACTCGGAAGGTGGTTTCGAGGGTACATAAGGTTACCGAGGTGTGTGTCGCAAGCGCCTGGTGAGTCGCCCTGCTGCTCGGGGAAAAAAAAGGCCAGCCCCATATGAGCTGACCTTGTCTGAGGCGACAGAGAGAGACTACTTTCCGGGGAGGGTGATTGTTCCAAAAAGCCCGTGCGATTCGTTTTGCGGCCCAGCTGTAAAGAGCAGGGTGTTCGTCGCACCCGCCGCCGCTCCATTTCCGAAGTGAAGTCCCCACAGTCCGTTAATTTCAAGCGTAGATCCGCTCGGGCGAATCATGTGGCCAAGAGGGGTCCCAGTCCACGGATCGAAAGCGTTGATGTGCCCGTTGCCAAAATTCCCAACCAGCAGAGCATTGCTGAATTGCCCAAAATTAGCTGGAGCAATCGCAAAGCCCCACGGGGAATTCAGCGCGCCGTGAGACGTGAGCCGCTTGATCTTATTTCCGGCTAGATCGAAGATATCGACGAAGCCGTGTCCCTGACCTGCAACGTCATCGTGAGCGTCGGAATCCTGCAGTGCGAAGGTCACATAGAGCATTCCGTTGAGAACTCTGGCGCCAAACGGTGCGTAGCCGGCGGGCAGAGATGTATCCGTAAAATTCTTCTGCCACTTGAAGTTGGAGTCATACATCTCGACCCAGCCGCTATGGAAATTTGTTGCGTAAAGGAAGGAATTTCCATCCGCGTCCGTTCCCAGCGCAAGCCCTTTATAGACGGCTCCAGTTTCAGAATTATTAACTGCGATGATCGCCTTGGTGGGGTTCACGGTCGGGTTCCAGCCGCTGATGATGCCGTCTTCGCTATCGAAAATGAAGATGGCGCTACCCGAAAGATCGTGCGATTTCACGGAAAATTTTCCCGTGCCATTGAACACCAGGCCGGTAGGCGCAGACTGCGCGCCCGATCCTGAAGGAATTTTGACTACTAACGGAACGATGCTTCCCGTTCCCGTGTACAACGTGGAAAGCCCGGTTCCATTGTCAGCAACCCAAGCCGGACTGCCGCCGCTGAAATCCAAACCCCAGGCATTCACGAGATTCGGATCGGTGGTCTTGGCTAAGCCTGGGATGTCAGAAACCAGGTTCTTTTGTTCGTATTTTTGTGCTGTCGCGAGTCCGCCGAGCGCTGCAATCGTCAACACCGCAACCGCACAACGGCCCACCTGATGGCGTAAAAATCCTAGCAGAGACATTCAATTCTCCTGGGAAGAAACGAGTAATCCTGGACGAGGTTCGGTTCTTTCCTGGCGGAGTGAAGGCAAGCAAGGCTGGATTTTAAAGGTCCCGGGACCCTGCCACCAGGAACGGGCCGAAGCATGTACCCGTCCACGATGAATTCAGGCTAGGAGAGCGGCTTTGGCGAATTGTCACTGGGTGTTAACGAGGTTGTAAAAGTCTTGTCAGGGATGCTGTTCATACCCAGGGCTGTCGGGCGTCGCAGGCTCGTAGTCCATTCCGTACTTGTTTTTGTGCGCGGCAGTCGCTGCGGCCGAGGCAGAAATTCGCAGGACACCGAGGCTCGAGCTGTTTTCTGTAACGTTGACCTCGCGATTCATCGCTTCCAGCACGTCTGGAGGTGCTGTCTCATACCACGTTTTCATAATGTAGCGACCGGCCGGTACATTGGGGATGACGATCTCACCCTTGCGGTTTGAAATTCCGTAGTACGGAGTGTCGAGCGCGATGATGGCTGCACTCATCTCCGCGTGGATGTTGCAGAAGATGTAAGAAACACCGGGCCGGTCGAAGCTGACATTGCGTGTGGTGCCGGCCTCATAAAGCCCCAAGTCAAAACGCTTGCCTTCAAAAAGCGAGAAGACGTTGTGAAAGAAGGGGTCCCGGTTGGGAAACTGGACCACCGATCCCACAGGAACCACAAGCACGTGCGGATCAAAACTTTTGTTGTGCTGAGTAAGACGCAGTGGCTGTTTGGGGCCGGCATGGATCTCGGATGCCGGACCGATCGGGCTGAGCCACACGACTACGTTCTCCGCGTGCGCGGCTTCGGTCTGACTCTCCCGCTGGACAACTTTGACCCGGGCTGTAACGGTCACATCCTGGCCGCGTGCGAGGAACGGGCCGCCCAGCATCGCCGGGAGTAAAACCAAGTCGATCCATCTGTTCTTCGGCTTCCTCAGAACAGCACCCCCATCATCAAATTGACTTGATCGGCATTATTGGTGCCGCCGATCTCTGTTGTCCTGAGATGCCGGTATTCGCCGGAAAACAGAAGAGCAGAACGCGGACGGTACACGAAGTTCGCCATCTCGCTACGGTTCGCGGCCAGCGCATTCGGATAGTAGCCGACCGGCGATGGGAACCAATGAACATCGCGGGAGAACGGGTCATCGATGCCAAAGGCACCATTGAACTCCAACTTCGCGTTGGCCATGAATTTCAGCTGTGACCAGCCGCCGGCAGACCTTACCGGACGAAAATTGCTGGTCGGATCGAAAGGATTGCCGCTGAAAAGAACCGACTGCCCGATTCCGCCGCTGATTCCTCCGAGCGCACGTCCACGGTAAAACTCACCCGAAAGTGCAAACCGTGAGGCGATTGGAATTTGCCAGTCCGCTGCGGCGGCCCAGCCGTCGACATTCCAATCGAAGCCCCAGTTCTGTCGTGAGTAGTAGCCGCTTGCGCCAAGCGTGAGCGGTTTTCCGTTCACGGTAGTGTTCCATGAGGTTCGAACTGCGTAGGCCGGCATTCCAGAGCTCTCGCCTGCTTGCAGTTGCCGGTGCGCAAGGTAGGTCGGCTCACCGGTCAGGTTGTCGAGGATTCCCGCCTGCACCCGCAGGTTCTCGTTGTCCGTGATGTCGAATTTGTGTTCGATACGCAGCTGCGGCGTCCATGCCCAAAGATTTCCCGAGTAGCCGAACTCCGGAACAATCAGTGATGCGAACGAGGTTGGAGATTGCGGCGATATGAAGAGACTGTCCTGACCCGCAATAATCGAGGTGTGCGACCAATCGAGCCGCGCATTTGCTGTGCGCAATCGCACCAGTCCGGTGTTCACGCCGTCCAGCGCTCCGGCAGGGAAGCCTCCGCCGAAATCGACCCGAATTTCGCCGCTCGCCTTCGCGCCGAGAACTTCGGGGCCAAACACCTCGAGTCCGATTTCCGATTGCCGTAACGTCGCGCCGAAGGCCTGGCTGGTGCCGTATAGATTTGAAGATGCCGCATAGTTTGGGACATCGAGACTGTCCACGTACCCGCGATTGCTGAAAAGGTTCAGTAGTGCCAGGCCAGAGAGTCGCACTCGATACTTCGAACCGCTCTCTACTTTTGTCTGATACTGGCTTCGGATTTCGCTTTCAAGAAGCTGCGTCGTCTCTTCCAGGGAGGAAACCTTTCGCGAGACTGAATCGGCGCCTGGCCCCGCTGACGCTTGCTCGCTCGGCTCAGGACCTGGATTGGGTGCGGTTGTGCGCATGTCGTTAAGTTCTTTGCGAAGCTGTTCGGTTTGGGAGCGGTACGCGGCCGCTTCTGACTTCATGTCCGCTACCGTCGTGCGCAACTCCTGTACCTGCGCGCGAAGTTCTTGCACTGCTGCCGCAAGCTCCTGGCCGGAGATCTGTGGCGTTGTGCTCGCAGTGGATTGACCACTTGCAGAGGCACACCAGACCACGAAAAGTACCCACAAGACCAGAGCTTTCGGCTGGATATCCGGAAGCGCACGATTCGACATATCCCCTCCAAGTACCTGAGGAGAGAATTTTTTCAGGATTATCCGGTGTTTGTCGAGTTGGTTGTCGCCGGGGTCGCGGCCGAAACCTCGGGTATGACGGAATCGCCGGTCCCGGAGACCGGAACCGGACGCGGCAACGTGATGTGGAAAGTCGTGCCTTCAGGCGAGGTATTTACGATCACAACTTCGCCGCTGTGGTCCTGAACGATCTTCTGCACCACCGTCAAACCCAGCCCTGTGCCGTTTTCTTTTCCCTGGCTGATGAATGGTTCAAACAAGGTATTTCGAATCGCTGCTGGAATGCCTCGGCCGTTGTCGGTGATCGTTATTTCGACACCGTCACCTTGCTCGCGCAACTCGACCGCTATCTTTCCACCGCCAGGAGTCACGGATTCACATGCGTTGAGCAGCAGGTTGAAGAATGCCCGTTCCAACTTTCTGTGATCAAACCAGCCTTCGACGTTTCCGACCTGACGGATACTGACGCTGACTTCATAAAACTTGGGGTCTGCCTTGACCGCGTCTAGCGCCCGTTTTGTGGTCACGTACAAGCTGCCATAGGTTGGGGTCAACGATGCCCGGGTGCGCGAGAATTCGAGCAGGGAATCGATCAACTCCGTCATGCGTGCCACAGCCGAACGCACTTCCTGATAAAGCTCCTCGCGCTGGACGGGCGACAGATGCGTCTCGCAGAGGAACTCTGCGTTGGCCACGATGGCGGCGAGCGAGTGCCGCAGGTCATGCGAGATTGAACTTGCCATGCGGCCGATGGTCGCCAAGCGCTCCGACTCGAGCAGATTCTGCTGGGTGCGCGCAAGACTTTCGCGCATGCTGTCGAAGGCGCGCGCCAGATGCGCCACCTCATCGCCTCCTCGGGTATCGAGCCGATAGGTGAAGTCGCCTCGCTCCAAAGCCGAAACGCCCGAGAGCAGGCTTGATAGCGGTCTGGTAAAGGTGTGGGAGATCACGAACACAAGTCCGCTTCCAACCAGTACCGCGACCAGTCCAAGCGCAAGCAGCAGGCGATTGATCTTTCGCAAGTATGCGGTGGCTTCGTCATAAGACTTCAGCACCAGCAGCCTGACGTGCGGCGTCTCTTTGCGCGCAAGTTCAACTCGCGTTGCCAGAAAACGTTCGCCTCCGAGTTGAAACGACGTTGAAGGAGACGTGCCGATCTGGGATATGTCGCTGTGCTCCAGATCGGAACGGTGCCGTGGATCCAATGTGCTCGTGACCAGTGCGTCGCCGTAATAAAACGCGACTTTGCTGCTGGTAATGCGGCTGATTTGCGAGGCGACGCTATCATCAATTGAGTAGCCGATAATCAGAAATCCCAGCAGCTTGTCGTCCGAAGCCGGGCCAAAGTAGATCGGCTGCAAAAAGATTGCGTATAGATGCTGCGCGCCGAACCACCAGCCGTCCTGGCGTCCGAGCGAAGCGTTCAGCGAACTCTGCGCCATTTCCCGCGTAAACCCCGGACTATTGGTGTGCAGCGCTACAACTTTCCCGGCAGTGTCAGCAAGCACGAACAGATCGCTGTTTGCCAGATGCCAGTACTGAGTAGATCCGTCCTGGATCGTGGCTTCATGATTGGTGGTCATCAACGCGCGAAGGGGAGGAATGTCGGCCAAAAGCTCAGCCGAGCGGCTGAGGGTCATCTGCTGTTCACGATGAAAGCTGAGAAAGGTGCTGGCGGAGTTCTGAAGTCCGGTGACAATTTCCTGCCGCGCCTGGGTTTGCACGATCTGGCGCACCAACAAGAGGCTGAGTGAAGTCAGGCCGGCGGAGATGAGAACCATCGACAGCAAGAATTTGGTTCGCAACCGGAACCTGACCATACCGCTCCTGTCACCAAGGCGCTGTGGGGCGCCTTCGAGGATTAACCGACAAATTTATAACCTACACCGTGCACCGTCCGAAAATGTACGGGATTGGCGGGATCCTTCTCCAATTTCTGGCGCAGCTTCAGAATGTGATTGTCAACGGTGCGGGTTGACGGATAGTTGTGATAACCCCAAACCTCGTTGAGCAACTCGTCTCTGGTAATCACGCGCTCCGGATTCTGTACCATGAACTTAAGCGTCTTGAATTCCTGAGCCGTCAGGGCGGTTACTTTGCCCTCGCGAATGACTTCCATTTTTGTGAAGTCGATGAAGATGTCTTCAAACGAAAATCGGTCGGTAGCTGGCGGGCGAGAGGTACGCCGCAATGCCGCTCGCACACGTGCCAGCAACTCCCGCGGACTGAACGGCTTGGTAACGTAATCATCGGCTCCGAGTTCGAGCAACAAAACCTTGTCGGAAACGTCACTTGTAGCGCTGAGCACAATGATGGGAACGGCGGGAGAACGCTGTTTGAACTCTCTACACAACTCCGGCCCGGAAATCCCTGGCAGACGCAGATCGAGCACAACCCCCGAAGGCTCCGCTCCGCGAAACAATTCGAGTGCAGCAGGACCATCGTGCGCCATCTGCACGGTGTAGCCTTCAGCTTCGAAGAGCCGCTTCAGCGCCTTTTGAACCCCGCGGTCATCCTCGACAACCAGGATCCGGTCAGCTGCGCCCGTTCCTAGACGCGCAGCGAATTTCTGGAGACCGCTCTGAGGTATGGCTGGACCGGTGTTCTCGACAGCGCGCAGCATAAATCCTCCCCTTCGCGGCACAACAGAAGCCGCACACTTATCTCTCAGATTACTACTATTCGTCAATGGATCCAGCCCGGGTGGGCGATTGACAATCTTTTTACAAGACAGGCAGGCGGGTGTCGAATTCGGAAAAGAAGGTGGTCAAGAACCTAAACCTAGTCTCATCCGAATTGACCCGTTCCTTGATAGGAGCTTCAGGGCAGGGAAACCGGAGATGACGAAGTCTGCCCCTGCGGCGTCCAGTTCGTTCTCCGGAGAGGTGGTCGGGAAAGCGACGACAGTTGCGCCCGCCGCCTTGCCGGCGCGAATTCCAGCCGGTGCATCTTCAAAGACAACGCATTCCTGTGCCCGCAGCGCGAGCAAGGCTGCGCCTTTTAAGTAGGGTTCCGGGTCCGGCTTTCCGCGGGTAATGTCATCGCAAGTAATGATGCGTTTCGGAACTGGAAGGCCTGCGGCTCGGAGTCTGGTTTCCGCCAACGCCCGCGTGCACGAGGTGACGATCGCCCAATGCTCGGGCTCGAGCGAATTCAGAAGCTCAAGCGTGCCAGGAAGAGGAATTACGCCATCAGTATCGTCGAGTTCTCCTTGTTCAACGATTCGATTCTCGGCCTGGGCATCGGAGTTGGGAAGAAGGTCGCGGATGGTCGCAATACTCGGCCGCCCGTGCGCGCGCTGCACCGTTTCTTCTGGATCGAACCCGTGCTCGATCGCCCACCTGCTCCACACGCGGGCAACCGCAGGAGTCGAGTCAACCAAAACACCGTCCAGATCAAAGAGCAGTCCACGGCACGCGACTTCAATCATGATTAACGATAACAGGAAGCGGGTCAGGGCCGAACTATGTGGCGGCCGTCTGAAACACAGATTTCAGCGCCGGATAAAGCTTTCGGTAGTTTTCGTACTGCTTGGCCACTGCGCTTACCGCCTTCGGCTGCGGTCTAACCCGATGTTGAACCTTCACAACCGCATCGCACGCTTCGTCAACAGAACTCCAGAATCCGGCTCCAACCCCGGCCAACAATGCCCCCCCGTATGCAGCGCCTTCTTCGGCGGCGAGAATTTCAACTTCGTGTGCGTAAACATCAGCCTGAATCTGCCTCCAAAGTTCGGACCGCGCTCCGCCGCCGCCCAGCCGGAGATTGGTGACCGGCACGCTCATCTCTCCAAAAAGAGAAAACGTGTCCTTCAAACTGAAAGCCACGCCCTCTAGCACTGCTCGAGTAACGTGCGCACGCGTATGGCTTGCGGCCAAACCGGTCAGGGTGGCTCGCGCATAGGGATCAAGGTGGGGCGTCCGTTCCCCCATCAGGTAAGGCGCCCACAGCACGCCATCGGAACCCGGTGGAACAGCACCGGCTTCTCGGGTCAGATTGTCGTAAGAAAGCTCACTTGATCCTTTTAAGAGATCACGCAGCCAGCGGAAGGAGAGGCCCGCTGCCTGGGTCACGCCCATCACGTGCCAGCGGCCGGGAACGGCGTGGCAGAACGTGTGTACGCGCCCTTTCTTGTCCATCGCGGGAGAATCGGTCGCAGCAAATACAACTCCCGAGGTCCCGATGGTCGCGCTCACTGCTCCTGCGCGCACGATCCCCATCCCCACAGCGCCACCGGCCTGATCTCCGGCCCCGGCGACCACAGGCGTACCTGCTTTCAATCCCGAGTGTGCTGCGCCGGCTGTAGAGATCCGTCCGCACACTTCGGGAGACTCGTACACTTTCGGCAGGCAGCTCATCGGCAAGCCGGCGGCTGACATCATCTCTTCCGACCACTTTCGGCGCGAGACGTCGAGCATCAGCGTACCGGATGCGTCGGCTACATCGATTGCATGCTCGCCAGTCAGGCGAAAGCGCACGTAATCTTTTGGCAGAAGAACGCGGCGAAAACGCTTCCAGATCTCGGGTTCGTTATCTCGCACCCAAAGCAGCTTCGTGAGAGTGAAATTAGTGAGTGCTGGATTGCAGGTGAGCTCAATGATCTTCGCCTCGCCTAGCTTCGCGTTCAGCCAATCGCATTGCGCCTGCGTTCGCTGATCGCACCAAATGAGGGATGGTCGCAATACCTCATCCTTCTCGTCGAGCAGAACGGCGCCGTGCATCTGCCCGGCGAGGCCGGCGCATTTGATTTCGTCCGGCGCACAGCCCGCATCGGTAATCGCCTGATGGATTGCTGATCCCGCAGCCTTGTGCCAATCGTGCGGGTCCTGTTCCGCCCATCCAGTCTGAGGCGACGCAAAGGGCGCGTGCTCCGAGGTAGCGGAGCTAACAATCGCGCCGGATCGGTTCACCAGAACAGCCCGCGTACCGCCGGTACCCACATCTACACCGAGAACGTATTCCATCACTTAGAGCGACCTCGAAGCGAGACAGTGTAGCAGATACCCGGAACAACCTAAGGGAGCAACCTGCGGCGGGCGCGCAGCGTCAGAACGGCGGAATTTACTTTTGAGGAGGAACTATGCGCGCCAGAATTCTTGCGCTTTGCGCGGCTTTAACCTTGATCGTGGGCTTGGGAGCACAGACTCGCCAGATGGCCCGGACTGAACCTCACATGAGTGCTGCCCTGGGGCATCTGCAGCAGGCGAGGAACGAACTGGACCGGGCTTCCGCAACCAAAGGCGGACATCGTGAGAACGCGATGAGGCTGGTCGACCAGGCGATGGAAGAAGTCAGGGCAGGCGAAGCCTACGACGTCACGCACTAACGTCGTCGTATTCCACCGAAACTAAGTACAAACCGCTCGCCGGGGCAGTTGCCCCGGCAGTCGAGCGGTTCCTCGCTTCCAGAATGCGTGTCAGGTCTGGCGACGTGAGCGTTCGCTTTCCAACCAGAATGAAAGTTCCCACCAGGTTTCGCACCATGTGGTGCAAAAATCCATTCCCTTTCACCTCGTAAACCAGTTCATCGTCATCTCGCCGCCAGCGCGAGGAGAGAACATGCCTGATATTCGAACGGAGTTCCTGATCTTCTCGACGCTCCGGGTCCACGGCAGCAAACGAGGTGAAATCGCGTTCCCCTTCGACCAGGGCTGCGGCCTGAATCATCGCTCCTTCATCGAGGGGATAGGGATAGTGCCACACATATCGCGATAAAAACGGCGGACGGATCGCGCTTCGATAAATGCGATAGCGATAAGTCTTTGCGCGAGCCGATTTTCGCGCATGGAAATCGAGTGCCACTTCGGTTGCTTCCATTACTCGAATCGTCGGCGGCAAGGTATCATTCAGCGCCGTGATCAGGTTTGCGGCCGGAATGACCGAGTCCGTCGTGAAGGTGGCCACTTGTGCCAACGCATGTACTCCCGCGTCGGTGCGGCCTGAGCCTTGCGGCAGTACGTTTTCTCCGGTAATTCGTCCAATAGCCGAGGCGAGAGTGCCCTGAATGGTTGAAAGGCCGGGCTGAATTTGCCAGCCACTGAACTCGGTGCCGTCATAGGCCAGCGTAAGTTTCACATTGCGCATGAGAAATCGAATCTTCAGGGAGAGCAGCGCATCCAAGATTACATCGTTTGCTGTCGTTCGTAGGAGCCGTAGCTCCTCAGCTATACTGTTGAATTCCTTGGGACAGATTGCAGTTTGAGTGGATCGATTTCCGAAGTTTTGCCGGAATCGCGGAACCCTTGGCTGTCCCTTTGCGTACTACAGCTTTGATTCAGCCGTGTTGGCCAGAGCGTCATTTTGGCCGGTTCACGACATTTCAATGTTTCGATTAATGGAGAGGATGGAATGTCTTTATCTTCGTTGAGGTGTGCAGTTCAACACTGTTTAGCTGTTCTTCTGATTGCCGCAATGCCGATGAGCCTGTGCGCGCAGGATGCTGCGGCTGCTCCCCAGGCGCAGACTTCGCAAAGTTCGCTTCCTCAAGCGCCGAGCACTCACCGCCAATTCGACGTAAAGGACTACTCCAAGCCGAGAGGCTACTTCCCGAACCCCATTGGACCCTACACCCAGCGCGAAATCCCGCAACCCGATGTAGCCAACTCGCCGAGAATTGACCAACTCATGCGCGACGGCAAGATCTACCTCTCCATGGACGACGCGGTGTCGCTTGCGCTTGAGAACAATCTCGACATCGCCATTCAGCGTTATAACCTCGGCATCGCGGATACCGACATCCTGAGGGCAAAATCCGGAGCCAATCAATTTTTTGGCGTGAATTTCGGTACCGTGCAGAACACACCGGGAGGCGGCGTAGGTGGTCTCAGTGGCAGTGTGGGATCAGGTCCCGGCGGCACCAGCGTTGGCACAGGCGGAATTGGTGCTGGATCGTTGGGCGTAACTAGCACTGAAGGGTTGGGACCGACTATCACCAGCTATGATCCCGTCTTGACCGGTACCCTTCAGTTCGATCATAACCACACCATCGCGAATAACGTTTTCACTGGCGCTCCCATTGCCACCGCCGACACAACGACGGCCAACTTCAATTACCAGCAGGGTTTCCACACCGGTACCGACCTTCTCGTGGGTTTCAACAACACGCGTCAGGGATCAAACAGTACCTTTAACACCTATAGCCCAGGTATAAACTCGACCCTTCAATTCCGGCTCACACAGCACTTGCTTCAGGGCTTCGGGTTTTTACCCAACGATCGTCTTATCCGCATCACAAAAAACAACCGTGAGATTACCGATGTTGCGTTCCGTTTACAGGTAATCACGACGGTGGATCAGATCGAAAATTTGTACTGGAACTTGGTGTTCGCTTATGAGAACGTGCGCGTCGCAAATGAGTCGCTGGCGTTTGCGCAAAAGACTCTCTCAGATAATAAGAAGCAGGTGGAGATTGGTAGTTTGGCACCCATCGAGGTCGTCCGTGCACAAAATACCGTCGCAGCCGACCAACAGGTCTTGGTGCAGGCTCAAACCAACCTCGAACTGCAGCAACTTCTGATGAAGAATGCTCTGACCCGAAGCCTGAAAGATCCCACATTGGCGAGCGCCGAAGTGATTCCCACAACTACCATGGCCCTGTCCGGTCAGGAGCCGGTTGTGCCGACGGAAGACTTGATTAACCAAGCCCTCCAGCACCGCGCCGAGCTTGCCGAAACCCGAATCGATCTCACCAATCGCGACATCAGCAACAAAGCCATCAAGAATTCGCTTCTGCCAAGCCTTGATCTTTTTGCGTATTATGGCGGCTCTGGTCTCGGCGGCTCGCAAAATCCAGGAAATCTTTGCGCGAACCAGAATCCACCCGGCTTTGGCTGCGCGACGTCTCCGGTGCCGGCTGTTAGTTTTGCAGACACTCTGGATCAGCTCGTAAATTCGACCGCTCCGGATAAAGGTATGGGCTTTACTTTGAGCATTCCGATCCGCAATCGTCAGGCGCAAGCGCTTTCTATTCGCGCGCAACTCGAACTGCGTCAGGCGCAGATGCGCGAACAGCAACTGGAGAACCAGGTGCGGATCGAAGTTCGCAACGCGCAGTTTGGGGTGCAGCAGAACCGTCAAGCCGTGGAATCAGCACAAGCGGCCGTCGAGTTGGGACGTCAATCGCTGGATGCCGAGCAGAAGAAATACGCGCTGGGCGCATCAACCTCAACTCTTGTATTGCAAAACCAATCGGCCTTGGCGACTGCACAGTCAAATCTGGTCTCCGCTATGGCGGCGTACGAAAAGGCCCAGATCGAACTGGACCGCGCCACTGGATTGCTGCTTGAACATGCCGGCATCGATATGGGTGACGCGGAAAAGGGCGACGTAACTCACCAGCCGAAGATTCCGTTCGTCGCCCCGCGCGCCGACGTGCAGGGGACAACTACGCAACCTGCGTCGGCCCAGTAACTCGGCACAAGTTTGAAATTCTCTGGCTCGGACACTCCTGTCCGAGCCTTTTCTTTTACATTGCAGGGTTCGGCGTAGTAGGTGTGGCACAGGCGGCCCGCCTGTGCTTCTCGTTGTCCGCGGCACCGTCGTGCGAGAATACCTTCGATCCTCGCATGCCTGAAACTCTCTCGGTCGCCATCGTCACACTGAACGAAGAGGCCAACCTCCCTCGCACGCTCGCCAGCGTCCGCTGGGCTGACGAGATCGTCGTCGTAGACTCCGGTTCTACCGATCGTACCTGCGAGATCGCGCGCGAGTTTGGCGCGCGCGTGACCGTTGAACCATGGCGAGGGTACACAGCTCAGAAGAATTATGCGCTTGAACTCTGCACGAAGGATTGGATCCTCTCGCTCGACGCCGACGAAGAAGTCAGTCCGGAACTAGCGGAAGAAATTCGTGGGGTACTGGCTGGATCAGCAAAATTCGACGGTTACTCCATGCCGCGAAAAAATCTATTTCTCGGCCGCTGGATGAAGCATGGCGGCTTCTATCCGGATCCCAAGCTGCGCCTTTTCCGGCGCGGCAAGGGTTACTCCACGGGACGCGATCCGCATGACCGGTTCGAGATGAAAAACGTGGAGCCAGTCGGCCGATTCAAAGGCGCGCTGATCCACCACACCTACCCAACGCTGAATCTCTATATCGAGCACATGAACCGCTATTCGAGCGTGTGGAACCGCGTGCCGGGAGCCGTGCCGCAAAGGTTCAGCATCAACGCGATTGTGCTCCGGCCGGTGTTCACTTTCATCTACAACTATTTCTTTCGCCTCGGATTCCTAGACGGCCGCGAGGGCCTGCTGCTGCACATGTACCACGCGGCATACGTTTCATGGAAGTACGCCAAAGGCTGGGAGATGGGCCGCAGCACTTCCGCTGCCAAGCAGTGAGACGTTGCAAGCAACGTCTCTACATTGGGTAGAGACGTAGCTTGCTACGTCTAGCGGCGTATAGCTCCACATCTTCAGACCGACCACCTGGTCGCTTTCCTGTCTTGCTCGACATTCATGCCTCTCCTATTATCGAAACAGGCATGGCCGATAAGAAAACCCAACTTCCCGAAAGCCCTATTTCCGAGATCACAGAAAACCGCCACCCATCCGACTCGGAGAAACGCTGGGCTGAAAAGGCACTGCTTCCGGCTCTCGAAAAATCTCCCGAGAAACCAATCGGCGCTCCGACCGGCGTAAATCTCGACGAGAATGGCCGCGCCCGCTTCACCACAATTTCCGGCGTTCCGATTCGCCGGCTCTACACGCAAGCTGACCTCCCCGAAGACTGGAATTACGATCAATACCTCGGCTATCCCGGCGAGCCGCCATTCACGCGCGGCATACACGCCACCGGATATCGCGGCAAGCTTTTCACCATGCGCCAGTTCTCCGGATTCGCCTCTCCGGAGGAGACGAACCAGCGCTACAAGTATTTGCTTGAGCACGGCGGCAGCGGTTTGTCGGTCGCCTTCGATCTTCCCACGTTGATGGGCTACGACTCCGACCATCCCGCAAGCGAAGGCGAAGTAGGGAAGTGCGGTGTCGCGATCGATTCGCTCGAGGATATGGAGATTCTTTTCAACGGCATTGACCTTGAGAAGACTACGGTTTCGATGACCATCAACTCGCCGGCCTCAGTTCTTTGGGCGATGTATCTGGTGGTTGCGGAGAAGCAGGGCGCTGACTGGAAGAAAATTTCCGGAACGATTCAGAACGACATTCTGAAAGAGTACATCGCACAGAAGGAATACATCTATCCGCCGGCCCCTTCGATGCGGCTGGTGGTTGACACATTCGAGTTCGGATCGAAGTTTACACCGCGCTTTAACACCATTTCGATCAGCGGCTATCACATCCGCGAAGCGGGCTCGACTGCGTTGCAGGAACTGGCGTTCACTCTCTACGACGGGGTTGAGTATGTTGAATGGGCGCGCCGCCGCGGACTTGACGTCGATGAATTCGGCCCCCGGTTGAGTTTCTTCTTTAACGCGCACAACGACTTCTTCGAGGAGATCGCCAAATACCGCGCTGCTCGCAAGATTTGGTATCGCGTAATGAAAGACCGCTTCGGCGCGAAGAACCAGCGTACCTGGCTCCTGCGCTTCCATACGCAGACTGCCGGTGTCTCGCTTCCGGCGCAGCAGCCTATGAATAATATCGGCCGGGTCGCGATCCAGGCGCTGGCCGCGGTTCTCGGCGGAACGCAGTCTCTGCACACGGATGCTTATGACGAAGCCTTAGCCCTTCCCACCGAGGAAGCCGCGCGCATTGCCCTGCGAACTCAGCAGATCATTGCCTATGAATCAGGGGTAACGCAGACAGTCGATCCTCTTGGTGGTTCGTATTTCCTGGAGAACCTAACGTTGCAGATGGAGAACGGCGCCCTCGATTACTTCAGCAAGCTCGACGCGATAGGCGGGATGGTCAAGGCCATCGAGCGCGGGTATCCACAAAAAGAAATTGCCGAGGCGTCCTATCAGTATCAACGAGCGGTGGAGGCTAAGGAGAAGATCATCGTCGGCGTGAACGATTTTGTGATCGAGGAGGAATCGCCGCACATTCTTTACATCGATGAATCCGTCGCGCGCCAGCAATCTGCGAAACTGAAAGCGCTCCGTTCCCGCCG